>Ga0070731_10000123_pt1 | contig 142793 bp, 128 predicted proteins | sample Coa_R1_2_FD_66448 | JGI IMG/M metagenome (GOLD analysis project Ga0070731, IMG submission 66448) | Surface soil microbial communities from Centralia Pennsylvania, which are recovering from an underground coalmine fire - Coalmine... | ecosystem: Environmental > Terrestrial > Soil >... | reverse complement strand
TAGCGAGGAGCCTATACCCGATCCCATCCCGAACTCGGCCGTCAAAGTCCTCTGCGCCGATGGTACTAAACCTCAAGGTTTGGAAGAGTAGGTCGCTGCCAGGTCTGCCAAGGACGGAACGAAACCTCTTGCACGATGAGAAGACCAAAAGCCCCGCGGGAAACCGCGGGGCTTTTTGTTTGCGCTCAGCTTCATTGTTATCGTCCGCCAACGGGCCCGCGTAATCGCGCGTCCCTCTGCTGTGCGGCCGCTCATTGGCGCGCTACAAAACTGGTGTCATGTCCGAAGCATCCGATCCGCGCCAATATCGCCCCCATGTCGTCCGCAACCGCGAGCCGATTCTCGATGTGCTGCGGCGCGTGCTGCCGCTGCGGGGGCTGATCCTCGAAATCGCCAGCGGCAGCGGCGAGCACGCCGCCTATTTTGCCGAGGCACTGCCTTTGCTCACATGGCAGCCGACCGATCCCGACGCGCAGGCGCTTGCCAGCATCGCCGCGCACCGGGCGGCGGTCGGCGCTGCTAATCTCCTTGCCCCGCTTCGCCTCGACGTCTCGGCAGCGCGCTGGCCGGTCGAACGCGCCGATGCCGTTTTATGCAACAACATGATCCACATCGCGCCGTGGTCCGTCAGCGAAGGTTTGATGGCGGGGGCGCAGCGCACGCTGTCCGCCGGCGGCATTCTTTATCTCTACGGCCCCTACAAGATCGGCGGCCGGCACACTGCGCCGAGCAACGAGGAATTCGACGCCAGCTTGCGGGCGCGAAATCCCGAATGGGGGATCCGCGATCTCGCCGACGTCGAGGATTTGGCTCGCCGCCACGATTTTGACCTGGCCGAGACCGTGCCGATGCCGGCCAACAACCTGAGCGTTATCTTCCGGCGACTGACCTGAGCGTGCAACCAAATGTCCATGCGCCCCATTTCCATCGGCCCTATCCCGTTGCCCAATCCGGTGTTCCTTGCGCCGATGTCGGGAATTACCGATGCGCCATTCCGCCGCCAGATCGCGGGGCAGGGTGCCGGCCTGGTCATCTCGGAAATGACCGCCTGCGCGGCGCTCGCGGAGGGCAACGGCATCGCGCGGCGGCGCGCCGAGGCTCACGGCACCGGGCTGCATGTCGTGCAACTCGCCGGCTGCGAAGCGCGCTGGATGGCGGAGGGCGCGCGCATCGCCGAGGACGGCGGCGCCGCGATCGTCGACATCAACATGGGCTGCCCGGCGAAGAACGTCACCAACGGCGCCTCGGGTTCGGCGCTGATGTGCGACCTCGATCATGCGCTCACGTTGATCGACGCGGTGGTGCGGACGGTGCGCGTGCCGGTGACGCTGAAGATGCGGCTCGGCTGGGATGATGGTTCGCGCAACGCGCCTGAGCTTGCACGGCGGGCGGAAGCGGCCGGCGTGCGGCTCGTCACGGTGCATGGCCGCACGCGCTGTCAGTTCTACAAAGGCCGCGCCGATTGGGCTGCGGTGCGCGCCGTCAAGGCCGCTGTCGCGATCCCTGTCGCCGTTAACGGCGACATCGAAAGTTTCGACGACGCCGACGCGGCACTGGCGGCATCCGGCGCCGATGCGGTGATGATCGGTCGCGGCGCGCAGGGCAGGCCATGGTTTCCCGGCCAGCTTGCGCGTTATCTCGCCACCGGCAAGCGTGAGGCGCCGCCGCCGCTTGGCGAGCAGTTGGCGCTGGTCAGCGCGCTTTACGGCGAAATGCTTGGTCTTTACGGCCGCGACGTCGGCTTGCGCCATGCCCGCAAGCATCTCGGCTGGGCGCTTGCCGCCGCTGCCGAGACGGCGGGCGCATCCGACCTGCGGCTCAAAGAGCAGCGCAGCCGCGTGCTGACCGCAACCGATCCAGTGATCGTGCTGCGCCTCTTTGCCGAAGCGTTCGATGCGCTGGGCCACGGCTGTTACTCCGCTCATTCCCGCCCCCGATCTTTGTCGGGGGTAAACTCCAGCGGGAATCCAGAGGGCTTGGCGGACGTAGCGGCGTAAGATCTGGGTCCCCGCTTCCGCGGGGCCGAGCGGACCAAGTGCCATTCGTTTTCTGCTGCGCCAATCCCGGATTTCGCTTGCGCTCAATCCGGGCTACGTTTCCAGAACGAACTTGGAGGAAATCGCTCATGCCGACCAATCGCGTCTATAACATTGCCGTCATTCCGGGCGACGGCATCGGCAAGGAGGTGGTGCCCGAGGGCGTGCGCGTGCTCGAGGCCGCGGCGAAGAAATTCGGCTTCGAGTTGCGTCAGGACAATTTCGACTTCGCGTCCTACGACTATTACGCAAAGCATCAGCGCATGATGCCGGAGGACTGGAAGGACAAGATCGGCCGCCATGACGCCATTTTCTTCGGCGCGGTCGGCTGGCCGGCGAAAATTCCCGATCATATCTCGCTGTGGGGCTCGCTGATCCTGTTCCGGCGCGAGTTCGATCAATACGTCAATCTGCGCCCGGTACGGCTGATGCCGGGCGTGCCGTCGCCGCTCGCCAACAGGAAGCCCGGCGATATCGATTTCTGGGTGATCCGGGAAAATACCGAAGGCGAATATTCCGCGATCGGCGGCCGCATGTTCGGCGGAACCGAACGCGAAGTCGTGGTGCAGGAAACCGTTATGTCGCGGATCGGCGTCGACCGCGTGCTGAAATTCGCCTTCGAGCTCGCCCGCAAGACGCCGAAGAAACATCTGACGTCCGCTACCAAGTCGAACGGCATCGCCATCACCATGCCGTACTGGGACGAGCGCGTCGAGGCGATGGCGAAAAACTTTCCCGACGTCGCCTGGGACAAGTATCATATCGACATTCTGTCGGCGCTGTTCGTGCTCAGGCCCGACAAGTTCAACGTCGTGGTGGCGTCGAACCTGTTCGGCGACATTCTGTCCGATCTCGGTCCGGCCTGCACCGGCACCATCGGCATCGCGCCGTCGGGCAACATCAATCCGGAACGCAAGTTTCCGTCGGTGTTCGAGCCGGTGCACGGCTCGGCGCCCGATATCGCCGGGCAGGGTATCGCCAACCCGATCGGGCAGATCTGGTCCGGCGCGATGATGCTCGAGCACCTCGGCGAGACCGAAGCCGCCGCTGCCATCGTCAGGGCGATCGAAAAAGTGCTGGCCGAGCAGAAGCTGCGCACCCGCGATCTCGGCGGCCCGGCCGATACGGCGGCATGCGGCAAGGCGGTGGCCGACGTGCTTCAGTGAACGGAGCCCGACCGTAATCTCGGTGTCGCGCCGAGATTTAAGTGCGGCGTAGTCGCTCAACGAGTGCGGCGAGCCCCGCGATCGCGAGGTACAAGACGAGCGCCATGATCGCCATCGCGGTTTCGGACGGCGGCGGGGGTCCGAAATTGGCATAGACCTGCACCAATACCAATAACGCAACGAAGCTTCGCAGCGCAATGTGTCCGCGCCGCGATGCCGGCGGCAAAGCGCGCGCGAAAATCCACGCGCCTGCAACAAGCACGATGATCTCGAGAGGAAAACTGACCGCGACGTGCCGCCACAGCCCGAGGCCAACCTTGTCGCTGTCGTCGTAGAGCGGCAGATCGGGCACATGCACGACAAGGTCGAGTATCCAGTGCGAGAAGGCCGCGGCTGCAATCGTAAGAAACACGGCTGCACGGCGTCGCGGCACGAGCGCAGCGACCACGGCACCGAACAGCAGCGACAGAACGATCGCGCCGGGCAGACCGTGCGTATAGGGCATGTAGTACAGGTCGTACGGGTTCGCTTCCGTGAACCCGGGCACGATGTGAAGTTTTTCGACGCCGAGCAGGACCAGGACCGACCAGACCACATCGAGCCACTGCACCGCTATGAAATAGACCCATAGCGGCACCGGCGGTGCGGCGGGTTTGGCGCCGAATGCGACGCCGTAATGGCCGACAAACATCCAGTCCTCGCCACTTCGAAGAAGCGATCGGTTACGCCGCGGCGGCGTCCGGATCGCGCATCGGCACGAGATCGCGCAGTTTCGGCGCGACGTGCTCCATGAACAGCCGCATTGAGCGGAACACCTTTTCGCGCGTCGCCCATTTCTTGCCGGTGACGATCAACAGCGTGCCGAAGCCGCCGCTGGCGTCGTAGAATTCGCGAAGCTGTTTCGCCACCGTGTCCGGCTCGCCGAGGAAATAGACTCCAGCTTCGGCAAGCTGATCGAAGGTGACCGTGTCGCCCGTTACGCCGATGTCGTAGTTGGACCTAATCAGCCGGATCAGCCCGCGCTTCATCTGATAACCGAGCTCGTAGTTGATGTCGGCGCGCAGATCGTCCATCGCCTCGCGGCGGGAATCGGCGAGATACACGTAACGCGCCACGGCGAAATTGCCGAGCGGTCCGCTGCGGCCGGCGGATTTGGCCGCGCGCGCGTAGCGATCGGCGATTTTTCGGATCGATCCGGCCGGTTCGAGCTGGGCCCGCAGCATAGTGTAGCCGCGCGCGGCGGCGATATCGATCGTCGCCTCGGTATCGGTCGCCGTCGCCATCGGCATATGCGGCGCGTGAAGCGGCTGCGGTGTGGCGACGATGCCCTTGCCCTTGAAATATTTGCCGTCCCAGTCGAACGGTTCCTTCGCCGTCCAGCACCTCAGGATCAGATCAAGCGCTTCGCGCAGCCGCCCGTGCCGGTCCTCATAGGACAAGCCGCGCTCATTGGAGAACAACGGGCTTGGAAAGCCGGAACCGAAGCCGAAGATGAAACGGCCGCCGCCGACGACATGATCGGTCACCGCCGCCTGGATGGCGGTATCGACCGGATGCGCCAGATGGATGAGCTTGACCGCGGCGCCCATGCGAATCCGCTTGGTCAGCGCCGCCGCCTTGCACATCAGGAGCTCCGGCACCGGCAGCGTATCGACCTTGCCGATATAGACCGGCTCGCCGTGGTGCTCGCTGATATAGGCGTCGCGAAAGCCGAGCTGATCGGCCAGAACGATCTCGGCGATGTCTTCCTCGTAGGTCTGCGAGGCCGTCGTCTGCGGGCGAAAACCGTTCGAAAAAATACCGAATTCCATTTCCATTCCCCAATTGAAGACCGGCAAACTACGATCCCGGGCGCCGCTTGACAACGCATCTGTAGCAAAGCGTATGTCGGGGACGGCGGTAAATCCGGGGGAGACCGCATGTCTGACCTGCGCATTTACGGTATCGCCCGCACGCGCGCGTTCCGCGCGCTTTGGGCGGCGAACGAGCTCAATCTCCGGTACGAGCATTTGCCGATCGAGATCGGCGATGCCGGCGCCCGGTCTCCCGAATTTGCCGCGATCAATCCCAATGGGCGGTTGCCGTTCATTGTCGATGGCGACTTCACACTGTTCGAGTCGCTCGCGATCACGCTCTACCTCGCCAAGAAATACGGCAACGGCACGCTGTATCCGGCGACGCTGGAAGGCGAGGCGAGGGCCTGGCAGTGGAGCTTCTGGGCGATCGCCGAGGTCGATCGCGGCGTCAATATCTGGTCGCTGCATGCGCTGCGCTTGCCGCCGGCGGAGCGCAACGGCGCGCTGCGCGAAGAGGCGCTCAAGGTGATCGCCAAGCCGTTTCGGATCCTCGATGCCGCGGTGGCGCGGCAGTCTTACCTTCTGGGCGGCAGCTTTACCGTCGCCGACCTCAACGTCGCTGCTGTGATCAGCCGCGCTGTTGACATGGATCTGACCCATGTGCCGCATCTCAAAGCGTGGCTGTCGCGCTGCCTGGAGCGGCCGGCGGCGCGCTCGGCGCTGGCGCTCAAGAACAAGGCCGACTGCGAAACGCCAGTCGAGGTGACGCGCGATATCGCCCGGATCAATCGGCTGTGAGCCAGAATTCCGCGCCGTTCAATCTCGGTCAATCGTTCAACGAGGCGCTGGCGCTGCATCGCCAGGGTCGGCTGCGCGACGCCGAGAAAATCTATACCCGCGTGCTCAAGGCCGCGCCGGATCATTTCGACGCGCTCAATCTCTTGGGTTCCGTCAAGGTGCAGCTCGGCCGCGTCGGCGAGGCGCACCGGCTTTTCACTGCGGCGTTGAAGCTCAATCCGCGCGTGCCGCAGGTCTGGGCCAATCTCGGCCAGGTATTGCAAATTCTGAAGCGCAATCAGGAAGCGCTCGAATGTTACGACAAGGCCTGCACGCTGGCGCCCGACAATGCGAACATACTCAACAATCGCGCCAACGCCTTGCTTGCTCTTGGCCGGCCGCAGGAGGCGCTGGCGCAGTTCGCCGACGTGCTGGCGCGCGTGCCAAATCACGGCGAGGCGCGGCTCAACAGCGGCATCGCGCATGCAGCGCTCGGCGCCGTGGAGCAGGCGGTCGCGGAATTCGACCGCGCGCTCATGCTCGCGCCGGGCCATCCGGTGGCGCACTTCAATCGCGGTCTCGCGCTTTTCGAGCTCGGCCGTTACGCCGACGCGGTCGCTGCCCATGACCGCGCGCTTGCCGCCGCGCCGCAGCATGCCGGCGCCTGGCTCAATCGCGGCCGTGCACTCGCCGGGCTCCGCCGGTTTCACGACGCCATCGCCAGCTACGGCAAGGCAAGCGCGCTGCGCAAGGACGACCCCGACACCCATTTCATGGAGTCGATGGCGCTCTTGACGCTCGGGGATTATCGCCGCGGCTTCGAGAAATACGAGGCGCGCTGGCGGCGGAGCGGCATGCCGGAGCCGAAGAGCCGCAGCCGGCCGCTGTGGCGCGGCGAGTATCCGTTGGCGCGCAAGACGGTGCTGCTGCACGCCGAGCAGGGCCTTGGCGATACCATCCAGTTTGCACGTTACGTGCCGCTGCTGGCGGCGGGCGGCGCCAATGTCGTGCTCGAAGTGCAGCCCGAACTGACGGCGCTGCTGGCGCGGCTCGAAGGCGCCAAGACCGTCATCGCCCATGGAACGCCGCCGCCGCAGTTCGACGTGCACTGCCCGCTCGGCAGTCTGCCGCTGGCGTTCAAGACCGAGCCCGCCACGGTGCCGGCGGACATTCCTTATATCTCGGCCGACGATGCGCATTTGGCCAAATGGTCCGGGCGTTTTGCCACGCTGGCGCGGCCGCGCGTCGCCATCGCATGGTCGGGCAATCCGCGCCATCTCAACGATCGCAATCGTTCGATACCTTTTGCGCAGCTCGCGCCGTTTTTCTCCTTGCCGGCTCGTTTTGTCAGTATCCAGCGCGACCTGCGCGCCGAGGACGCCGACCCGCTCGCGGCGGAAACGCGCGTGACGCATATCGGCGGCGAGCTGGACAGCTTCGCCGATACCGCCGCGGCCGTTGCGCTGTGCGATCTGGTGATCGCCGTCGACACTGCAGTCGTGCATCTTGCCGGCGCCATGGGACGGCCGGTGTGGGTGATGCTGCCGTTCACGCCGGATTGGCGCTGGACCCTCGATGGCGACACCACACCCTGGTATCCGACGGCGCGGCTGTTCCGGCAGACCGCGCTCGGCGATTGGCACGGCGTCATTGCCCGCGTCGGCGCCGAGCTGGGGCGCTTCACCTCTTCGTAGCGCGGCCTAGCGGACGAACTTGTAACGAAACCGCTCGCCGTCCGCCTCGATGAGTCCGGTCGTCGGCGGCGGAAAATGGATCGGCAGCATGAACCTGCCGGTGCCGGCCGTCTCGCTGAGAAATTTGCGACGCGAGCGTGCCGCTTCCGCGGGATCCCAGTCGAACACCGTCGACCAATCCGGCTCGCGGCACTGCAAGGCGTGGTGCATCATGTCGCCGACGACAATCGCATGTTGTCCGCGCGAGCGGATATTGACGCAGCAATGGCATGGCGAGTGCCCCGGCGTCGGGGTCAGCCAAAACGTATCGTCGAGCTGATAATCGTCGTCGACGAGAAGCGCCTGGCCGGCCGCGACCACCGGCTCGCAATTGTATCCCCATACATTGCCGCCGCCGCCGGGCCGGTTGCCGCCGATCTTGGCCTCCGCCTCCCACGCGGCATATTCCCGCTTGTGGAAGATGTATTTCGCCTTCGGGAAAGTCGGCACCCAGCGGCCGTTGCGCAGCATCGTGTTCCAGCCGGTATGATCGATGTGCAGGTGCGTGCAGAACACGTAGTCGATGTCTTCAAAGCGCAGGCCTGCCGCCGCAAAGCCGTCGAGCCAGGGCTGCTTCGGAAAATCCATTGGCGGCGGATAGCCTTTGTCTTCGCCGGTGCAAGTGTCGATCAGGATGGTGTGTTTGGGCGTTCGCACCACGTAGGTCTGGTAGGTGATGACCATTTTCCCCGACGCTGGATCGAAAACGACCGGGTCGAGTTCGGCGAGATGACGCTTGCCGACCACCGGATCGTAGGCGGGGAACATATCCTCGGGCTTTCGCCACGGCCCGTCGCGTTCGATGATGCTGGTGATGGTGACGTCGCCGATCGTGAGCTGTTTCATATCCTCCCTCCAGGAAGTGGTTATGTCGTTTAGCTGTTGCCGCCATTCTTACCGCATCGGCGAGAACGGCGCGGGCAGATAGATATCGACCTGCTGTGACAGCAGATGACTCGGGCCGCCGGGCGGCGGCCAGAGCCCGTCGGCGACGGCCTTATTGCGCAGCCGCGCGCGCTCGTCGAAGGTCCGGTACGGCCAGATGTGCATGAAACGTGTCACCGCGCCGCTCACCGACGTCATCGCGGCGAGTACGGGCGATAAGGCCGTGCGGCCGGGAACGGATTTGCGCCACGCCGCGATGGTCGGCGGCAGACCTCCCGGTTTGATCACATAGGTGCGCACTTCGTAGCATGGCCCAAATTCGCCCGGCCGCATCGCCGGGATGAAGTCGAACGATGCATACGTGTCCATCGACATGGCGACAATGTACTCGCCGATGCCGAGCGGGTTTGTCGCGTTTTGCGCTGCGAAGCGGGCGTCGAGGGTCGTGGCGGCGTCGCCGGGATTGCGGATGAGCAGGATCTGATTGACCGCGCCGATGTCGGAATACCAGCATGCCAGCAGCGTGGCGTCATCGGCCGCGCTGTTGCCGAGGACAGCGAGCACCTGTGGATGCGTGCCCGGCCGCACCGTGATGATGGTGACGTCGTAATGTTGGACCAATCCCGCCTCCCTTAAGTGCCGCGGACTACTTTACGCTAAAGCCGCCCGAATTGGTCTGGCCCGAAACGGCAGCCAATGCCAGACTGCGGCAGTCGGAGTGTCGCGGGCTGGGCGAAGTCACCGATGGTAATGGTGCAAGTGATCGTTGGCGGCCTCCTGCTGGGGGCCATTTATGCGCTGTTTTCCTCGGGTCTGACCTTGATCTGGGGCATGATGAATTTCATCAACTTCGCCCACGGCGAATTCGTCATGCTCGGCATGTATGTCGCGCTTCTGGCCGTGACCTGGCTCGGCGGCGGCCCTGCGGTCTTCGGCATTGCTGCGGCGGTGGCGCTCTGCGCGCTTGGCGTCGTGATCTATTTTTCGCTGATCCGGCACGTGGCGCGTGGCCCGATGCTGGCGCAAATCCTCTCGACCTTCGGGCTGGCGCTGCTGCTGCGCTACAGCGCGTTCTATATCTTCTCGGCGAATTTCGTGTCGCTGCCGCAGTCGTCGTTGTCCGGCACCATCAATCTTGCCGGCATTTACCTGCCGGTCGCGCAACTCGTCGCCGGCGCGGTCGCGATCTTCCTCACCATGTCGCTGCACATGCTGCTCACGCGCACCACCATCGGCAGCAAGCTCCTTGCCGTCGCCGAGGATCGCACGGCGGCGATGCTGATGGGGATCAGGCCCGACCGCATGCAGGCGCTGGCCTGGGGCCTGTCCGCCGGCGCTGCCGGAATCGCCGGGGCCTTGATGGCGACCGCCTATCCGTGGTCGCCGTCGGTCGGCGAAACCTTCGGTCTCATTGCCTTCGTCGTGGTCGCGCTCGGCGGCTTCGGCAGCGTGCTCGGTTCGCTCTATGCCGGACTGATCATCGGGCTCATTCAAGCCGTTTCGGCGTTCTGGCTCGGCGCGATCTACAAGGACATCGTCGTCTATGGCTTGTTCGTCGCCTTGCTGTGGTTCCGGCCGCAGGGACTGATGGGTAAAGCGTGAAGAATATTCTCTCGCCGAGACTCGGCCTGATCATTCTGACGGCGGGGCTGCTGCTTTATCCGCTTGCGTTCACAGGAGCGTTCTATCGCGATATCGGCGTGACCTTCCTGCTCGCGGCGATCTCCGCGTCGGCCTGGAACATCGTTGGCGGTTATGCCGGACAGGTCTCGGTCGGCCACTGCATGTTCTTCGGGCTCGGCGCCTACGCGCCGCTGCTGTTCTACAACCTGTGGGGCTGGCCGCCGCTCGCCGGCGTCCCGGCCGGCGTCGTGCTCGCCGTCGCACTCGCTATCGTGATCGGCATGCCGACGTTCCGGCTCACCGGGCATTATTTCAGCATGGCGACCATTGCGGTAGCCGAACTGATCCGCATCTTCACCGGCACCTGGACCTTCGTCGGCGCGGCGATCGGCTTGCAGGGCCCGGCGACCGGCCGCGGCTGGTGGGACCTGACGTTCCGCGGCGAGCTGCCATACTACTACATCTTTCTTGCCGTGCTCGGCGTGCTGCTCGCCGTCACTGCCGCGCTCGAACGCCGCCGCTTCGGCTTCTATTTGCGCGCCATCAAGGCCAGCGAACGCGCGGCGCGGAGCCTCGGCGTGCCGGTGCGGGAGACGAAATTGCAGGCGCTGGCGCTGTCCGCTGCCTTCACCGCGGTTGCCGGCTCGCTCTATGTCGTTAAGACCGGTTTTATCGATCCCGACAGTGGCTTCGGCATCCTGGTTTCGGTGCAGATGGTGATCGTCGCGGCGCTTGGCGGCGCCGGCACCCTGTTCGGCCCGCTGATCGGCGCGCTGATCCTGATCCCGTTGCAGACGACGACCAACTCGCTGTTCGGGGGCGGCGGCTCGGGCCTCACCTACATCCTTTACGGCGGCATCATTGTCATCATCGCCCGATTCGAGCCGGGTGGCGTTCTCGACCTGTGGCATCGCGCCGTGCCGCAACGCTGGAGGCGCGCTCATGCTGCTTGAGGCCACCGGTGTCTCCAAGGCCTTCGGCGCGTTCCGGGCGGTGGCGGGCGCCGATCTGCTTGTCGAAGAGGGCGAGATCGTCGGCTTGATCGGACCGAACGGCGCCGGAAAATCGACGTTCTTCAATTGCCTCGCCGGCGAAACCGCGCCAACCACCGGTCGCATCGTCTTTCGCGGCGAAGACGTCACCCACGCGCCGCCGGAACGCCACGCGCGGGCCGGCATCGGCCGCACCTTTCAGGTGCCGACTGCGTTCGAAGATATGACGGTGCTGAACAACGTCATGGTCGGGGCATTCCTGCGCCATCCGCATCGCAACGATGCGCGCGAGCACGCCCGCCGCATCGTCGAATTGACCGGGCTGCGCTCCGATCAGAATGCCCGCTCGCTCGGTACGCCGGGGCGAAAGCGGCTCGAAATCGCCCGCGTGCTTGCCACCGATCCCAAATTGCTGCTGCTCGACGAATCGCTTGCCGGCCTGACGCCGACCGAAATGCAGGAGGCGATCGCGCTGGTGCGGCGCATTCACGCGATGGGCATCACCATCGTCATCGTCGAGCACATCATGGAAGTGATCATGACCCTGACCAGGCGGCTCCTTGTCTTCAACCAGGGCAGGGTCATCGCCTCGGGTTCGCCGGATGAGGTGGTCCGCGACGATGCCGTGATCGAAGCCTATCTCGGCCGCGCCCATCGCCGGCCGAGGGAAAATTAGGGCGGGTTCGATGCGGCTGAACTCTGGCTTCAATCATCCATTCGCTTTCGCGGCAATGAGCGGCGCGTTATGACCGCGCTGAAAGTCAAGCATCTCGAAGTGCGCTACGGCGACCTGGTCGGCGTTGCCGATATTTCGATGACGGTCGAGAGCGGGAAAATCGTGGCGCTGCTCGGCTCCAACGGCGCCGGCAAGACGACGACGCTCAATGCCATTGCCGGCGTGGTGACGCCGGCGCGCGGCCGCATCGAATGGCGCGGCGAGGCGATTTCCGGGGAGCCCGCCTACGCTATCGTCAGCAAAGGATTGGCGTTGTCGCCGGAGGGCTGGCGGCTGTTCGTGACGCAGACCGTCGAGCAAAACCTCAAACTCGGCGCCACCGCACTTGCCGACCGGGCACACACGGCTGTGCTGTTCGAGCGCGTCTATACATTATTTCCGCGACTCGCCGAGCGCCGCCGCCAGCTCGCCGGCACGCTGTCGGGCGGCGAGCGGCAGATGCTGGCGCTGGGCCGCGCGCTGATGAGCGAGCCGCAATTGCTGATGCTCGACGAACCCAGCCTCGGCCTTGCGCCGGCGGTGATCGAGCAGCTCTACGACACGCTGCAAGTGCTGCATCGCCAGGGTCTCACGCTCCTCCTCGCCGAACAGTCGATTCCGCTGGCGCTCGGCATTGCCGACTATGCCTATGTGCTGCAAACCGGACGCATCGCGCTCGAAGGTCCCGCCGCCGATCTCGAGAAGAACGAGCAGGTGCGGGAGATTTATCTCGGCATTCCCACGCCTGCCGCGGCAGGCTGACGTTCTCCGGGTGGCGGCCTATTCAGCCGGTGCGGTCTTGGTGCGCGAGCGCGGCATCTTCATGTTCAGCAGCGCCCCGACGATCCCGCGCGGCATGAAGATGATGCACAGGATGAGAAGGATGCCGTAGATCGTATTGGCCGCGCCGATGAAATTGGTGCCGAATCCGACCCGCAGGCCCTCATTCAACGAGAGCGTCAGGAGCGAGCCCACCGTCGGCCCGAGCATGGTGTACATGCCGCCGACGATCGCGGCGAACACGATCTGCAGCGAAACGGCGATGCCGGAAACAGTCTCGGGATTGAGATACATGATATACTGTCCGTAAATCGCGCCGCCCAGCGCGGTCAGCGACGCGCTGATGACGGTCACGCGCAGTTTTTCGCGGATGACATCGATGCCGATTGCGGCGGCAGCGTCTTCGTCTTCCGAGATTGCGTCGAGCGCCTCGCGGCTGATGCTCCGGTCGATCCAGCGCCATACGAAGAGGCCGACAAGCCACAGCACAAGCGCGATGCAGTAGAAGTAGCCCTTCTCGGGAAATTGCAGCGCATACCAGGAATGGCCGACGGCTTTCGGCGTGAAGCCGAGCGAGCCGCCGGTAATGTCGCGTGCCGCCACGACCGACAGCATCACGACCTGGCTCAGTGCCAGCGTCACCAGCGCGAAGTAGTGTCCGACGACCCGAAAACGAAAGCACGGATAGCCGATCACGATCGCCAGCACCGCCGACATCAATACGCCCAACGGAATACCGGCCCAGGGCACGATGCCATAATAGTTCCACAGGAGCGCCGGCACGTAGGCGCCCACACCCATGAAGGCGCCGTGCCCGAGCGAGACGAGGCCGAAACGGCCCATCAGCGACCAGGCAGTGTAGATGAAGCCCCACAGCAGGACCTGGATGAGCAGATGCACGAAGTAGGGCGGCAGGAAAACCGGCGCGGACAGCAGGACCGCGAGACAAAGTGCAGACGCGGCATATCTGGCCATCACCGAACCAGAATTCCACGCGGGCGCACGAACATAAGCGCGATGAAGAACACGAAAGCGAGCACGTAGGAGAGTTCGGTGTTGGTGTAATAGCCGACGATCGAGATGATCTGGCTGATGATGAATGCCGCGACGAAGCCGCCGATCATGTCGCCCAAGCCGCCGAGCACGCAGATCATGAACAGCAGCGGGCCGAACGTGTTGCCGACATAGGGATGGACGTCGTACTGCAACGACAGAAGACAAGCGGCCAGCCCGGCGAGCGCGCCGCCAATCGCCGAGGTGACGAGGTAGATGCGCTGCTGATCGACACCCATCAAGCCGACGATATCGCGGTCCTGCGCAATTGCCCGGATCGCGGTGCCGATGAAAGTGCGCTTGAGGAAGAAATACAGCGCGACCGCGCCGACGAGAGCCATCGCGAAAGCGAGCAGGCGCGCCGTGCTGATGTAGATGTCGCCGAGCTCGATGATCGGCAGGCGAATGCCGAGATTGCGAAAGTCGGTGCCGAACAGCAGCGTGGCGAAGCTCTGCAGAAAGAACAGCAGGCCGCCGGTGGCAAGAAGCTGGTTGATCGGCGCCGAGCCGAGAATGGGCGCGATGATCAGGAGGTGCACGAGGACACCCATCGCGGCAACGAAAACGATGCCGGCAGCGCAAGCGAGCAGCAGCGGCCAGCCGAGGAGCGCGTAGAGGCAATAGATGACGTACATGCCGCACATGACGAGGTCGGCATAGGCGATCCACACCACGTCGATCACGCCGAAGATAAGATTGAGTCCGAGAGCAAGCAGCGCAAGCACGCCGCCAAGCAGGATGCCATTGATGATCGCTTCAAGAAGATAGATATCCATGTCCCTGCTACAGCCTCATCTGGCGCTAAAGTCCCATATACGCCTTGCGGATGATGTCGGTGCCCTTCAGATCGGCCGACGTTCCGGACAGCTTGATGCTGCCCACTTCCAGCAAATAGGCGCGATCCACCACATCGAGCACTTGCTGGACGTTCTGTTCGACGATGAGCACGGTGAGGCCTTCGGCGCGAATGCGATGGACGAGATCGAACACCTGCTGGACGACCAGCGGGGCAAGCCCGGCTGAAGGCTCGTCCAGCAGAAGGAGTTTGGGGCTCGACATCAGCGCGCGGCCGATCGCGCACATCTGCTGTTCGCCACCCGAGAGCGTTCCGGCGAGTTGGCTGCGCCGCTCCTTGAGCCGGGGGAACATGTCGTAGACCCGGCCCAGCTGTTCGGCGAAGCGTGCCCGCGCCTGCGGGATGAAGGCGCCGATCCGCAGATTGTCCTCGACGGTGAGACGCGGAAACAGCCGCCGGTGCTCAGGCACGTGCGCGATGCCCCGCTCGACGATGCGATGCGCCGGAAGGCCGCCGATCGGTTTGCCGTCGAACGTCATCGTGCCGCCTTGCAGCGGCACAAGCCCGGAAATGACGCGCATCAATGTGGTTTTGCCGGCGCCGTTCGGGCCGATGACGCCGACCGCCTCGCCTTGCGGTACGTCCAGCGAAACGTCGAACAAGGCGCGGAAGGAGCCGTAGCCGGCCGAGACCGCGGAAAGCGACAGCATCGCGCTCACGGGCGTCTCTTGCCAAGATAGACTTCGGTGACGCGCGGATCGACCGCCGCGAGCGCCGGCGCGCCGTCGAATATTTTTTCACCATGGTCGAGCACCACGACGCGATCGACGACGCGCATCAGTACACCCATAATGTGCTCGACCCAGATGATGGTCACGCCCATGCGGCTGCGGATGCTTTCGAGAAGCTCCGCGGCACGCTCCATTTCCGTCGAATCGAGGCCGCCGAGCGATTCATCGGCAAGCAGCAGCCGCGGCCTGGTGGCGAGCGCGCGGGCGAGCTCGAGTTTTTTCAGCATGGCGGCGCCCAACCCGCCGATGGTTGCCGCAGCATCGGTTGGCAGCCCGACGAGATCCAGCGCATTCGCGGCGCGACTCTCGGCCTCGGCGCGTGCGATGCCGCCGGCCGCGCCGTAGTGCGCGGCCAGCGTCACATTCTCCAGGAGCGAGAGCTTGCGGAACGGCCGCGGGATCTGGAACGTGCGGCCGATGCCGCGTCGGCAGATCGCGTGCGCGGCGAGGTTCGCGATATCCTTGCCCTCGAAATGGATCGTTCCCGCGGTAGGGCGCAGGTTGCCGGCGATCAAATTGAACGTCGTGCTTTTGCCGGAGCCATTCGGGCCGATCAGGCCGAGAATTTCACCTTGGCGGACCTCGAAGGAAACCTGGTTGACCGCCAGGAATCCTCCGAAGCGCTTGGTCAGCCCCTGGACTGCGAGCATATTCAGCGCATCGCATAGACCGATGACGCCGGCAGCGGCAGAACGGGCTCTTGAGTCTTGATGTTGTTCGGCCAGACGACCGAAATGTGTTCACCGGCATTCTGCATCACGACCGGCGTCGAACGTTCGTTCTGTCCCGAGAGCTGCGTCCCGGGCCTGAAGAACTTCACGCCGTAGCCCTGAATGGTGCCTCCCGGAGCGATATCGACGTCGAGCGCAGCCTGCCGCACCGCATCCGGCCCGAAGCCGCCATATTTGTCCTTGGCGATCGGCAGCACGTTGTTGAGCAGCACCCAAGTCTGGTTGAAGCCCATCGAGCAGTGCGGCGGCACATCGGTGGCGTTGGTCTTGGCCTTGTAGCGTTCGACCATGATCTTCGTGAGATCGCCTATTCCCGGCGCGAGCGAAGCGGAATTGAGGAGTTGCGCCGGCACCGGATCGATATTGCAGAAATTGTCGATATCGGCGCCGAAGGTCGCACGCAGCTTGTCGAGCTGGCTGTAGCCTGCGCCGTTGCCGACCAGCATCTTGAAGCGCAAACCGTTTTCGCGCGCCTGCCGCAGGAACAGCGTGATGTCCGGATTGTATCCGACCTGGGACACGATATCGGCGCCGGCTCGCTTGAGCTTGGTCACGAGTGACGACAGATCGGGCGCGGTGGCCGAGTAGCCTTCCACCATGACGAATTGCAGACCCTTCTCCTTGCCAAACCGCTGGCTCGCGTCGGCGACGCCGACGCCATAGGGGCCATCCTCGTGGATGATCGCGATCTTGACGCTGCCCGGATCGGCGCCGAGCTTGGCCTTGGCGTTGTCGGAGATGAAGGACGCAAACGCCTGGCCATACTGGTCGGAATGGATCTGCCCGCGAAACACGTATTGCCGGTTCTTGTCCTTGAACACCGCAGTCGAGATCGCGGTCGTGATCCAGAGGATCTTTTTCTGCTCCTCGACTTTGTCGGCGAGCGGAACAGCTTCGGCGCTGGCATAGACACCGGTGATGATGTCCACTTTCTCCTGGCTCATCAGCCGCTCGACCTCGTTGATCGCGACGTCGACTTTGCTCTGGCAGTCGGCATTGACCGGCACGACTTTGTACTTGCCGCCGATGCCGCCGCGCTCGTTGGCGAGATCGATCGCGATCTGCGCGCCGATCGAGCAGGCAACCGAGCCGCCGGCGGCGAAGGGGCCGGACAGGTCATAGACGACGCCGATCCGAACAGTCTCGGCATCGGCGCGAGCAAAACGTCCGCTCAAGCTCACCGCGGCGGCTGCAGCGGCGGAATTCTTCAATAGCGATCGGCGCGAGGTCCTCATCGCATTCCTCCCTGGGTTCACCGTTTTGACGGCTAGTTTTTTTGCTTGAAACGCCAGTATTTGGACAACCCAGGGGAAAGTCAACGCCGGTAACTTCCACCACAATTGCATGCGTTGACTCGTTGTGATTCAATCCGGCCGGCAACACCGCGAAGTCGCTATCTGACATGGAAGTTGCCCAGGCTGGCAGTTGCGCAGGATGGCATGAGCGAACGCTCAATCCTCGTCGGTCTCATCGGCAGAAATATTCAGAATTCGCTGTCGCCCGCTCTGCACGAGGATGCATTCGCGGCGGCGAGGCTGCGCGGCTATTACCACCTGATGGATCTCGATCTGCTCACGGGCCGGAGCCTGCCCGACCTGATCGCGGCGATCCGCGCGGCCGGTTTTGCCGGGATCAACGTCACCTATCCGTTCAAGGAGGCCGTGCTGCCGCTGTTGGATGACATGACGCCCGAGGCGCGCCAGATCGGGGCGGTCAACACGGTCACGATCGCGAGCGACGGCCGCACTCTCGGTCACAACACCGATCGCGTCGGCTTCCGACGGAGCTTCGAGGAGACGATCGGCCGCGCGGCGATCGCGGACAAGAACGTGGCGCTGGTCGGGGCCGGCGGCGCCGGCCGGGCGGTGGCTTTTGCGCTTCTGGACTTGGGAGCAGCCAGCGTTGCAATTCATGACACGGATCGTGCGCGCGCGGCGGCGCTGGTGGCCGGCCTGATGGAGCATTGCGGCGGCGCGCGTGGCCGTCTGATCGAGGACCCGGATGCCGAATTGCCCGCGGCGAGCGGGATCGTGAATGCAACGCCGGTCGGAATGATCGGCGTTCCGGGAATTCCGGTCGCCCCGGGTCTGGTCCGGCGGCATCACTGGGTCGCCGACGTGATTTACACGCCGCTCGAGACCGAATTGATCAAGGCGGCGCTCGCAAAAGGCGCGCGCGTGCTGACCGGCGGTGGCATGAGCGTTCATCAGGTGGTGGCGGCGTTTCATCTTTTCACCGGCATCGTGCCGGATGTCGAGCGGGTGCGCCGGACCTTTGCCACGGTGACAGCGGAACGCATGGCGGGCGCCGCGGCGGGATAGCGGCCTTCTGGCACGCGTTTTGCAGCTTCACAGGTCATGACAGATGACCTCTATGTGACGCTGTTGCTCTGGACCATCTGTGTGCTCACGTTCGCCTGTAGCGTCGTGGCGATCACCGAGCACCCGGAGTGGTTCGGCGCCTGACAACGGTGCGATGTTAAGGCGATGAGCAGGCAGCCGCGCCGCTGCGGCGGGCGGTCTTGCAGATGTGCACGCGCCATGCCGCGCGGTTGCACCACGGCGCGCGTTAACGCGCGTGCTCCCACAGCATTTCCAGCCGGTGGCGGAACGCCTTGGGCTTTTCGGCGAACAGCCGGACCGCGATACGCGCCGCGCGTTGCGCGAGGTCCGCCGAGCGCTCGCTGGCCGATGGCGTCAGCTTCGAGCGCCAGTGCGCCAGCGGTTGATGCGGCCCGGTCAGCCGTTTGAGCACTTCGAGATCCTGGCAGCGGCCGAGCCGGTCGCGCAGCCGCTCGGCTTCCTCGGTCCACATCCTGCCGAAGCGCGGCCACAGCGGCTCGATCAAATCCATCTGGTAGCGCAGATCGACCACGCGCTGGCGCAGTCCGTGCAGGTCGTCGGCGCTGGCCAGCGACCAGTCGGGCGGGATGCGCTTCCGCGCGCTGCGGTAGGCGTCGGCAAGCTGCGCCGCGATCGACGAGAAATCGAACGGATCGAGCGGCCACAGCTCGACCGCCGCCGCGGCGGCGTCGATCCAGGCCACGATGGCATCGCGCAACGTCGGCGTCAGCACCGCCTGTTCCTCGCTGTCGCGCAATGCCTCGATGCGGCCGCGGATAGTGGCCGCCGAGCGTTCGGACAGCACCATGCTCTTGTCGATGAGGCTGTCGAATGCGTTGAGCGCCGCGGCGCCGTCGCGCGCATGGCCGAGCGAGCGCGCATGGGCCCGCGCATCGTGACGCCAGCGCGGCGCATCGGGAATGAAAGGTTCCATCAGCCGCATCAGCGCCCGCCATTCTTTCATGGCCCGGCGGAAATGGTGCACGGCCTCCTGGTTCGAGCGCTCCGGGTCGAGGATCGCGGCACGCGCATTGGCCAAAATGTGGCGGCCGATGGCGCGCACCGCCGTGCCGATCGGCACGTTGGGCTGCAAGGCCGGTTTATTGCCCATTTTGCTGTCGTCGGGTGCGTGCATGACGGGTGCGGGAGGATCTGCACCCGAGTATGGCGAAATATCGGGCCTTGCGCACTTCCCTTATCGGAGGGCGCTTGCTACATGACCGTCACACTAAAAGGCCCTTCCAAAACGGCCCTTTGACGCGGGGTGGAGCAGCCCGGTAGCTCGTCAGGCTCATAACCTGAAGGTCGTAGGTTCAAATCCTACCCCCGCAACCAAATTCGCCGCCAGATCAAATGCTTAACAAGTCAGCGGCCTGGCGGCTTTGCTGTGCTCGGCCTCGTCGTCTCGCGCTATGCGTAGCTTCATGTCATGCCCTGAGATTGCTACGGCCCGGCCCAGGCAAACGGTTCTCGGCCTGGCTGTTGCGGCCGTCGTTGCCTCGCTGTGGCTTATTGCCGGTGGCCGCGGTGCCGTGGCCGAGGACCTTCCCGCTTCAGGCCTTTATCAATGCAGCGGCCCGAACGGCCCGATGCCCGAACTCAATTTCACGGTCGGCCCCGGCAACATCTACACGTCGGTCAGGGGCTGGCGCGATACGATGACGGTCCATCCGCTGTCGGGCAACATCGTGTTTCACGGCACGACGCCGCAGCATGCCTATCAGGGACGTTACGAACCCGGGCTGCCGGCCAAGGTCGCGCTGGTGACGGTGACCGGCGGCGCGAGCAGCGAGACCGGAATCACCTGTCGGATGCGCTGACCGAATTACGCGCGCGAGCGGGTGCCTACACCGACACTGGGAAGAAATGATTGACCGTCGCCAGCACGGCCAGCAGCACGAGGCCGATGCTCAGGCTCCAGATGATCAGCTTCTTTTCGACCGGCAACAGCGGTTCGATCGGCGCGGCGCGTAATTCGTCGTGCAGGTCGGCTTGGCTGAAGTGCGACATGGTTTATCTCCTGAGGATCGTGTTGCGGTTTTCAACGGTTGATTGTCAGCTCGCGAGCGGCGGCGTGACGCCGTGGAAGAAGATCCACGAGATCAAGAGGCCGACCCAGACCACGAAGCCGAAAATGCTGACGACATAGACGGCGACGAGCTTGCCGAAGCCCTCCTGCCAGAGCGCGCGAAAGTTCGACAGCACGCCGATGGAGAAGAACGTCAGGATGAAGAAGATGACGCGGAAGGTGTTGGCTTCGCCGATCGCCGCGGGCACGTTCCGGGCGACGTCGGCCGGCGTGCCGAGCGCGAGATAAAGCCCGACGATGAACGTCACCACGAAGCCGATGATGAATTTGGGAAAGCGCTGCCAGATTTCTCGCGCCTTCGCCTTGTTGGAATCCGGCGTCACGTCGATGTGGTTGGTCCAGATGTAGCCGAGCACGAAGGCCCAGATGCCGATGAAGATGTCGATGAACACCTTGATCGTCGCCGCGGTGCCGAGAATCCAGCCGGGCTGGTAGTGGATGCCGGCGGCGGCGTTCTTGGCGAGGATCAGCGACTCGGTGATGCCGCCGGCGGCGACAGCGGCGCCGTCGGTCTTCACCGCAAGCCCCATCCAGGCGCCGGCGACCATCGGCTCGTGCGACAGAAATGCCTGCGCGACGAACGGCAGGATTAGCACCTCGGTGACGGCGAACACCACGACCAGCGACGACACCAGGACCGGCACCACCGGGCGCGAGCGGATGGCGCCGCCGACGGCGATCGCCGCCGACACGCCGCAGATCGAAATGCCGGATGCCAGCGGCGCAGCCCATTCGCGCGAGAAGCCGAACCACTTGCGGGCGACGAAATACACCACCGCCCAGTAGATCAGGTAAGCCTCGACGATGGCCGCGACGCCGCGCAGGAGGAGCGAGCTCGCGAGATTGAGCTTGCCCGCCGCGGTGACGGCGAAAAAGCCGCCGAGAATGACGATGGCGACTTTGATGTAAAGCTCGGGCCGTACCGCGTCCTTGATCGCCGCGGCGAAGCGCGGCAGGAAGTTGGCGATGATCAGGCCGGCGATCAGCGCGAAAATATAGGCGCCTTCATTGGTCAGCTTCAGCGACCACGAGATGCCGAATTTCTGCTGCTCGGCCGGCGTCACGGCGGCGAAATTGGCGAAGTTGCCGACGATCCAGCTTGCGTAGGCGATCCAGAAGACGGCGGTGAACGCCAGCGCGAAGCGCTTCACGTCGGTATTGAGCGCGGCGGCGCCGGCGCTGAGCATGATCGTCAGCGCGGCGTAGGTCGCGAGCAGCGCGCCGGCGCCGCCCAGCGGCGAGTAGCTTTTTGAAACCGGGCCAAGCGCCGAACCGAAGTTGTTCCAGACCGACGTGTTGACCACCCAGCCGATCAGATCGACGTGGACCAGAGCGGCAAGCGCCGAGACAAAAATCACCAGGCCGAGAATGACGGCAAGCCAGTCTTCATTAAGCAGTGCGGCCGGCTCGGCAGTGCGCGGTGAGGGAACGGCGAGAGATGCGTTGGACATGATAGTTCCCATCGCCGGTTTTGCGCCGGCGTGCTTGCAATGACATCAATGAGCGATTGCGAATGCGTTCAGAGGTGTCTTCAACACCGAACGCGGATACCCGGCGTCATCGGTTCATCTCCAGGGTCGAGGAGCCCACGAAGATCCTTCGTGGCGCTTTAGCGTTTTTCTCGCGGCGCAAGCTGCCAGTTTTTTGTTCTTAAGAATTTGCAAAACCCGCGACCCGACCGTTCGTTTGTTTGATCAATCGGATGATTGATTTCGCCACACCCCGGCGCAAAGTCAATGCAGTAAACAAAAATAAGAGAATTACAGTCGAGCGATATTGCTTTGGGCGAATGAATTGGCCCGGCGCGGGCAGCGCAGGAAATACCTTTTCCGGCGGCTTACGGCTCCTCGGTTGCCATTTTGTTGCCGATTAAGTTCGATTGCTGAGGGCGAGTTTTTTGATTAGAATTTTCAACCAGAAAACAGGCATCGCGCCAAACGATGAGTCCATGCAATGGCTGAAAATCCGAAATATGATCTCCTGCTGCGCGGCGGCCGCGTTATCTGTCCGGCTTCCGGCATCGACAGCATCCGCGATGTCGCGATCCGCGACGGACGGATCGCCGCCGTTGCCGAGACGATCATTCCGTCAAGCGCAGTCGAGGTCCTCGACGTCTCAGGCAAGCTGGTGCTGCCAGGCCTGATCGACACCCACGGCCACGTCTATCAATACATTACCGGCCGCTTCGGCTTGAACCCGGATATGGTCGGCGTGCGCTCCGGCGTCACCACCGTGATCGATCAGGGCGGTCCGTCGTGCATGACGCTGCCCGGATTCCGCAACTTCATCGTCGAGCAGGCACAGACGCAGGTTTTTGCGTTTCTCTCGGCATATCTCGTCGGCGGCCTCGAGGGCCACTACTACCCCAATCTCTATAGTCCCGACGGCGTCGACATCGACGCCACCGTCACCGCGGCCAACGCCAACAAGGACATCGTACGCGGCATCAAGGGCCACGCCGAGATCGGCGGCTTCGCGCGCTGGGGCATCAAGGTGCTGGAAATGTCGGCCGAGATCGGCCGCCGCACCGACCTGCCGCTTTACGTGCATTTCGGCACGCTGTGGGGCCTGCCCGAAAGCGGCGCCAACGGCGAAGACGCCGATACGATTCTGGAACGCGTGATTCCGAAGCTGCGGCCGGGCGATATTCTGGCGCATCCGTTCACGCGCCATCCCGGCGGCTTCGTCAATCGGCAAGGCGAGGTTCACAGCGTCATTCGCGCCGCGATCGATGCCGGGCTGAAGGTCGATGTCGGCCACGGCAGCCATTTCTCCTATCGCATCGCGCGCAAGGCGCTGGCCGCCGGCATCATGCCGCACACGCTCGGCGCCGACATGCACGGCTACAACACCGAAGTGCCGCCGCCCGCCGGCACTCCGGCGCAGCATTACGACGACGAGAACCATCCGTTCCGCGGCCAGGCCAGGTTCAGCCTGACGCAAGCGATGAGTTCGATGATGGCGCTCGGCCTTGCGCTCGAGGATGTGGTGCCGATGGTGACGTCGCACCCGGCGCAGATGCTCGGAATGAGCGACCGGCTGGGCGCGCTGAAGCCCGGCTATGCCGCTGATGTCACGGTGCTGTGGGACGATCGCGGCCGCTTCATCCTGCGCGACAACGAGGATACCAAGGTCGTCGCCGAGCGGCTGCTGCGGCCGGCGTTCTGCTTGCGCGCCGGCAAGCGCTTCGACGCCGACTCGCCGATCCTGCCGCAGGTCATCGCGGCGTAGAGCCCGGGCGCCTCCGTTAAATTTATGCTGCACCGCACACGGCGCGTTGTTCGAGATGCGCGCTGCAACATGGTTTTGTGCGTTAGCTATGCCTTGCGGCCATTCGCCACCGAGACAAAAATTTCCATGACAAATAGGTGAAATCGCATTAGGCGGTGTTCAACAAAGGCGAACGTCGGAAAGAACGTATCTTAGGGCGGAACCAATAATGGCGATCTCTGCGACCACTCTGAAATCCGACGCGGCTGCCTCCTCGGGCACGCGCTGGACTCAACTTATTGTCGGCATCATCTGCATGGTGCTGATTGCCAATCTGCAATACGGCTGGACGCTGTTCGTCAATCCGATCAATAAAGCGCATGGCTGGAAGATCGCGGAAATCCAGCTCGCTTTCAGCATCTTCATTGCGCTGGAAACCTGGCTGACACCGATCGAGGGCTGGATCGTTGACGCGCTCGGCGCGCGACGCGGACCAAAACTGATGGTTGCGTTCGGCGGCATCACAGTGGCGCTGGGCTGGATCATTAACGCGTACGCAGACAGCCTCGGTATGCTGTATTTCGGCGCTGTTGTCTCCGGCATCGGCGGCGGAGCGGTGTATGCGACCTGCGTCGGCCAGGCCGTAAAATGGTTTCCGGACCGGCGCGGGCTTGCCGTCGGGCTGACCGCGGCGGGCTATGGCGCCGGCGCCGCGATCAGCGTCGTTCCTATTCGCGAAGTGATTGCAGCAAATGGCTATGAAGCAGCCTTCCTGTGGTTCGGCATCATCCAGGGCGGCATTGTCTTCCTCGTGGCCTGGCTGATGCGCGCGCCTGATCCGGGCGAGCTCGCCGGTGCCGCTGCGCCGAAGGTCACGCAGAGTTTGCGCAGCTACACGCCCATGCAGGTGCTGGCCAACCCGGTTTTCTGGCTGCTCTACGTCATGTTCGTGATGGTGTCGGCATCGGGTTTGATGGCGACGGCGCAGATCGCGCCGATCGCCAAGGACTTCAATGTCGGCGACACCATCGTGTTCTGGGGCGCCACGACGTTGAGCGCGGCGCTGATTATCGACAATCTCTGCAACGGCGCGGCACGCCCGCTGTTCGGCTGGATTTCCGATCACATCGGTCGCGAATACACCATGGCGCTGGCCTTCGGCCTCGGCGGCATCTCCTATTGGCTCCTTGGAGCGCTCGGTTACGCGCCGATCGGCTTCGTTATCTTCGCGGCCATGATCTTCCTGACCTGGGGCGAAATTTTCAGCCTGTTTCCGTCGACCTGCACGGATACGTTCGGAACGCAATTCGCGACGGTCAATCTCAGTCTGCTTTACACCGCCAAAGGCACCTCGGCCTTTCTGGTCCCGGTCGCCAATCTCATCCAGTCGGCGACCGGAAGCTGGCACATGGTGTTCGTCGTCACCGCGATCATGAACTTTGCGGTGGTGGCTTTGGCGCTGTTCGTGCTCAAGCCGCTGCGGGCGCGCATGATGGCGAAGGGCTGACACGGGCGGGATCATCGAAGCACAAGAGCGCGGAAAACATCCCGCGCTCTTTTTTGTAGTCCGGATCGAGCGCAGCAAAATCCGGGAACGCTGCAAAAGCCCACTCCGCCCCCGACTTTCGCGCATCCCGTCATTGGGCCGGCCAGCTTGGCCGGGCCCGTTTGTTCAGCCCCGATATGGCGAAAAAGCTGCGTCATTTCCCCTCTGGCATAATGTATTACAGTGCGCTATGGGTGCTGCCCGCAACGCGGCTTCAAGATCGCGCGGTGAGGATTGTGGGCGTCTTTCAAGGGTTTTGAGCGTATTCATGTCGTCGCGTGTGCACCGCTTGTCCGTCGCCAAGAGCGATGTCGCCGCACGTAACATCGACGCGGCCGCCCGCCCGCGGCTCGAACCGATCGACACCTCTTTCAGCTTCAAGAACAAGGCCTACGCGGCGCTCAAATCGGTCATCACCGATATGGACGTCTACGGCAGCCGCGCCGAAATCCGGCTCGACGAGCGCAGCCTGGCGCAGGACTTCGGCATCAGCCGCACGCCGGTGCGCGAAGCGATGGCCCAGCTCGAGCGCGAGGGTTTTGTGCGCTCGGTGCCGCGGCGCGGCGTCTATGTCGTGCGCAAGACGCGGCGCGAGGTGATCGAGTTGATCACCGCATGGGCGGCGCTCGAAAGCATGGCGGCACGCCTGATTACCAGGAATGCGAGCGACGACGAGATCGCCTCGCTGCGCCGGGTCTTTGCTGCGTTTGACAACGGCGAGGTGCGCGCCCATCTCGACGAATATTCCGAAGCCAATATCGAATTCCATCAGACGCTGATCCGGTTGAGCCGCAACAGCGTGCTCATCGATCTCGCCGAGAATCTGTTCACGCATATGCGGATGATCCGGCGCAAGACGATCGGCGAGAAGGATCGCGTCGACCGCTCGATCCGCGATCACATGCACATCATCGAAGCGCTGGAAGCGCGCGACACGCTGCGCGCCGAACAGCTGGTGCGCGATCACGCGCTCGGGCTCGCCGAGCATGTCGAGAAATACGCCGATTATCTGGATTGAACATCCGAGGAGACTCCGATGGCGGACGCAGCGGTAAAAATGGACGCAGGCACGGCAACGGCAGAGCAGGAGCTGACCGACGGCTTTCATCTCATCATCGATGCACTCAAGCTCAACGGCATCAAGACTATCTATGGCGTGCCGGGCATTCCGATCACGGATTTCGGCCGCATGGCGCAGGCCTCGGGCATCCGCGTCCTGTCGTTTCGCCACGAGCAGAACGCCGGCTACGCCGCCTCGATCGCGGGATTCCTGACCAAGAAGCCGGGAGTTTGCCTTACGGTTTCCGCGCCCGGCTTTCTCAACGGTCTCACCGCGCTGGCTCACGCCACCACCAATTGTTTCCCGATGATTTTGATTTCCGGGTCGTCCGAGCGGGAGATCGTCGACCTGCAGCAGGGCGATTACGAGGAGATGGATCAGCTCGCGATCGCCAAGCCGTTGTGCAAGGCGGCCTTTCGTGTGCTGCATGCCGCGGATATCGGCATCGGCCTGGCGCGCGCCATCCGCGCCGCGGTATCCGGCCGTCCCGGCGGCGTTTATCTCGATCTGCCGGCGAAACTGTTCGGACAGGTGATAAATGCGGATGCCGGCGCGAAGTCGCTGGTGCAGGTGATAGATCCCGCGCCGGCGCAAATTCCCGCGCCGGAAGCGGTCAAGCGCGCGCTCGACGTGCTCAAGGCAGCCAAGCGCCCGCTGATCATTCTCGGCAAGGGCGCGGCTTACGCCCAGTCCGACGATGCGATCAAAAGCTTCGTCGAGAAGAGCGGCGCTCCGTTCCTGCCGATGAGCATGGCGAAAGGCCTGCTGCCGGACACGCATCCGCAATGTGCCGGCGCGGCGCGTTCGACGGTGCTCAAGGACTCCGATGTCGTGATGTTGATCGGCGCGCGCCTCAACTGGCTGTTGTCTCACGGCAAGGGCAAGATCTGGGGCGACGCGCCCAAGAAATTCATCCAGATCGACATCGAGCCGAAGGAGATGGATTCAAACGTCGAGATCGTCGCGCCGGTGGTCGGCGACATCGGGTCATGTGTTTCGGCGCTGCTCGGCGGCATGGGCGGCAACTGGCCGGCGCCGCCCGCCGACTGGATCAAGACTGTCACGTCGAAGCGCGACGAGAACGTCGCCAAGATGGCGCCGCGCCTGATGAACAACAATTCGCCGATGGACTATCACGGCGCGCTTGGCGTGCTCCGGACCATCGTCAAGGAGCGGCCGGACGCCATCCTGGTCAACGAAGGGGCCAACACCCTCGATCTCACCCGTGGTGTTATCGACATGTATCAGCCGCGCAAGCGCATCGACGTCGGCACCTGGGGCGTCATGGGTATCGGCATGGGCTATGCCGTCGGCGCGGCGATCGAGACCGGCAAGCCGGTGCTGGCGATCGAAGGCGATTCGGCTTTCGGCTTCTCCGGCATGGAGATCGAGACGATCTGCCGGTATCAGCTCCCGGTCTGCGTCGTCATCTTCAATAATGACGGCATCTATCGCGGCACTGACGTCAACAAGGCCGGCAGCGATCCCGCGACCACCGTGTTCGTCAAAGGCGCGCGCTACGACAAGATGATCGAGGCTTTCGGCGGCGTCGGCGTGAACGCGACCTCGCCGGATGAACTCAAGCGCGCCGTCAACACGGCGATGGATTCCGGCAAGCCGACACTGATCAACGCGGTGATCGATCCCGCCGCCGGCAGCGAAAGCGGCCGCATCGGCAACCTCAATCCGCAAAGCGCGCTCGGAAAGAAAAAGTAGAGGCAAGGTTTTCACCGTTGTCCCCGCGAAAGCGGGGACCCAGCAAGCGCCCGACGATCGGTGTGTCCTGGATGCCCGCTTTCGCGGGCATGACGAAGAAGGAGGAGACAGTCGTGATCAAAAAGAAGGCCAAGTCGAAAGCGGCGGCGAGGAAGCCCGTCAGGAAAGTCGTGAAGCTCGCCGCCAAGCGGCCGGCCGCAAAAGCTCACGCCGGCAACGGGTTGCCGCGGCCATCGGCCAAGCCGTGGGGACAAGCGGGCAGGGCACTCGACGGCGTGAAAATCCTCGACTTCACCCACGTGCAGTCGGGACCGACCTGCACCCAGCTGCTCGCCTATATGGGCGCCGACGTGATCAAGGTGGAGCGGCCGGGCGTCGGCGACATCACGCGCGGCCAACTGCGCGACGTGAAAGGACAGGACAGCCTTTATTTCACCATGCTCAATGGCTCGAAGCGCTCGATCACGATCGATTCCAAGCATCCGAAGGGCAAGGAGATCCTCGATCGCCTCGTCAAGCAATGCGACGTGCTTGTCGAGAATTTCGCACCAGGCGCGCTTGACCGCATGGGTCTCACGTTCGAGCACATCCACAAGCTCAATCCGCGCATGATCGTGGCCTCGGTGAAGGGCTTTGGCCCCGGTCCCTATGAGGATTGCAAGGTCTACGAGAACGTCGCGCAGTGCGCCGGGGGTTCAGCGTCGACCACCGGCTTTCGTGAGGGCCCGCCGCTGGTGACCGGCGCACAGATCGGCGATTCCGGCACCGGACTGCATCTCGCCCTTGGCATCGTCAGCGCGCTGTATCAGCGGCTGCGTACTGGGCGTGGCCAGAAGGTGCTCTGTGCTATGCAGGACGGCGTGCTCAATCTGGCGCGGGTGAAATTGCGCGACCAGCAGCGGCTCGCTCACGGCCCCCTGACCGAATACAGCCAATACGGTGAAGGCGTGCCGTTCGGCAAAGCCACCCCGCGCGCCGGCAACGATTCCGGCGGCGGCCAGCCCGGCTGGATTCTCAAGTGCAAGGGCTGGGAGAGCGATCCCGACGCCTACATCTACTTCATCACCCAGGCGCCGGTATGGGGCGCGATCTGCGATCTGATCGGCAAGCCGGAATGGAAGACCGAACCGGACTTTGCCACGCCGCCGGCGCGGCTGCCGCGGCTGCGGCAGATCTTCGACACTATCGAGCAATGGACCATGACCATGACCAAGTTCGAGGTCATGGACATCTGCAACAAACACGACATTCCGGTCGGTCCGATTCTGTCGATGAAAGAGATCGCCGAGGAGCAGTCGCTGCGCGCGACCGGCACCGTCGTCGAAGTCGAACATCCGGGGCGCGGCAAATATCTGACGGTGGGCAATCCGATCAAGCTTTCGGACTCGCCGGCCGACGTGCGGCGTTCGCCCCTTCTTGGCGAGCACACCGAAGAGATCTTGCGCAAGGTGCTCGGCTATTCGGACAAGGAACTCAGCGAGATCAAGGCCTCCGGCGCGATCACGCCGCCGGAAAAGCCGGCCAATGCGGAGGCTGCTTAGTTCCTAAACCCTTCCCCACAAGGGGGAAGGGAACATGCGTAGTTTTTGGAGAGGTTTATACTATGCGTATCGTCGTTCACGGCCAGCAGGCATTCGGGAAGGCAGTGCTCGAGGCGCTGATCAAGCGCGGCGAGAACGTCGTTGCCGTCTATGTCGCGCCGGAGAAGCCGGGAGCCAAGGCCGATCCGCTCAAGGAAGCCGCCATCGCGACAAACCTGCCGGTACATCAACCGGACTCCTACAAGACGCCCGAAGTCGCGGCGGAGTTCAAGGCGTTGAAACCCGATCTTCAGGTGATGGCCTTCGTCACGCTGTTCGTGCCGGAGGAATTCCTCAACATCCCGACGCACGGTTCGATCCAGTATCATCCTTCGCTGCTGCCCATGTACCGCGGCGCCAGCGCCATCAATTGGCCGATCATCAAAGGCGAAAAGGAAACCGGGCTCTCGATCTTCTGGCCCGACAACGGACTCGATACCGGCGACGTGCTGATCCAGAAGAAGACGCCGATCGGCCCGAACGACACGCTGGGCACGGTCTATTTCGACCGGCTGTTTCCGATGGGTGTCGAGGCGATGCTGGAGGCGGTCGATCTGGTCAAGGCCGGCAAGGCGCCGCGCCTCAAGCAGGACGAGGCGAAGGCGACCTACGAAGGCCGCTGCGGCCCCGACAACGCCAGGATCGATTGGGGCAAGCCCTGGGAGCAGATCGACCGGCTCATTCGCGGCTGTAATCCCGCGCCAGGCGCGTGGACCACGCTCGACGGCAAGCAACTGAAGATCTTCGACGCCAGGCCGCTGCCGGCAAAAGATCCCAAGGGGATCGCCGGCAAGCTCGGCGAGATTGCCGCGGTCGAAGCCGACGGCTTCACCGTGGTCTGCGCCGATGGGCGCTTCAAGGTGACACGCGTTCAGCCCGCCGACGGCAAGAAGATCGAAGCCGGCGAGTGGGCCAAGTCGGCCAACTTACAGGTCAAAGCCAGATTCGGATGACATATCGCGTCATGGCCGGGCTTGTCCCGGCCATCCACGTCTTTTTCGTAACGGAAGATGTGGATGCCCGGCATATAGGCGAGCGAAGTTCTTCGGACGCCTACGGCCGGGCATGACGAGTCAAAATGATCGAGATCGCTTTTCACTCCAACCTTGCACGGACCAGCCATGCCCGCCTCCCAGCACCAGTCGCCTAAATCCGACATTGAAATTTCGCAGGCCGCCAAGAAGCGGCTCATCCTCGACGTCGCCCGCGAGCGTCTCGGCATCGCGCCGGAAAATCTTGAACCCTATGGTCACTACAAGGCCAAAGTGTCGATGGATTTCGTCAAATCGCTGCAAGACAGGCCGAACGGCAAGCTCATTCTGGTGTCCGCGATCACGCCGACGCCCGCCGGCGAAGGCAAGACGACGACCACGGTTGGACTGACGGACGCGCTCAATTTCATCGGCAAGAAGGCGATGCTGTGCCTGCGCGAGCCGTCGCTTGGGCCGTCATTCGGCGTCAAGGGCGGCGCGGCCGGCGGCGGTTATGCGCAAGTGGTGCCGATGGAGGACATCAATCTCCACTTCACCGGCGACTTCCATGCCATCACCTCGGCGAACAACCTGCTCGCCGCGCTGCTCGACAATCATATCTACTGGGGCAATGCGCTCGGCATCGACGAGCGGCGCGTGGCATGGCGGCGCGTGCTGGACATGAACGATCGCGCGTTGCGCTCGATCGTGTCGTCGCTCGGCGGCGTCGCCAACGGCTTTCCCCGCGAGGACGGTTTCGACATCACCGTCGCCTCGGAAGTCATGGCGATCTTCTGCCTCGCCCGCGATCTCGACGATCTCAAGAAGCGGCTCGGCAACATCGTCGTCGCCTATACGCGGGACCGCAAACCGGTCCGCGCCGGCGACCTCAAGGCCAATGGCGCTATGACCGTGCTGCTCAAGGAAGCGCTGGCGCCGAACCTGGTGCAGACGCTGGAAGGCACGCCGGCGTTCATCCACGGCGGCCCGTTCGCCAATATCGCCCATGGCTGCAATTCGGTGCTGGCGACCACGACGGCGCTGAAACTCGCCGATTACGTGGTGACCGAAGCCGGCTTCGGCGCCGATCTCGGCGGCGAGAAGTTCATGGACGTCAAGTGCCGCAAGGCTGGCATTGCGCCCGACTGTGCGGTCCTGGTCGCCACCATACGCGCGCTCAAGATGCACGGCGGCGTCAAGAAGGAAGACCTCAAGACCGAGAATCTGAAGGCGCTCGAAGCCGGCATGAGCAACCTCAAGCGCCATGTCGAGAACGTGCAGAAATTCGGCATCGTGCCGGTGATCTCGATCAACCGCTTCTCGGCCGATACCGAGGCCGAGATCAAGCTCGTGGAGGAGACCTGCAAGTCGCTCGGCGTCGAAGCCTTCATGGCCGATCATTGGGCAATGGGCGGCGAGGGCGCCGCCAACGTCGCCAAGGCCGTGGTCAAGGTGGCCGAGAGCGGCAAAAGCAAGCTGAAGTTTCTGTACCCCGACGACATGCCGCTGCTCGAGAAGATCCGCACCATCGCCAAAGAGATCTATCGCGCCAAGGATATTTCCGCCGACAAACCGGTGCGCGACCAGCTCGCCAGTTTCGAGTCGATGGGCTGCGGCAAATTCCCGATCTGCGTCGCCAAGACGCAATACAGCTTCTCGACCAATCCGGATGCCAAGGGCGCGCCGACCGACCACGTCATCAATATTCGCGAAGTGCGGCTCTCCGCCGGCGCCGAATTTGTGGTCGCGATCTGCGGCGAGGTCATGACCATGCCGGGCTTGCCGAGAGTGCCGGCAGCCGACGTGATCGACATCGGTCCCGACGGCAAGATCGTCGGACTGTTCTAGGTGTTAGCGAGTATAGCGGCGCCTCGCAGTTGAATGGGCGTTTTATGAACTTATCTGAGTCATTCCGTGACGGGGAAATCTCCGTTCCCGGCTGACCGAAAAAATGAGGTTGAAGATGTTGAAGTTCTATTACAGCGGCGCGCCGAACCCGACCAAGGTTGCGCTGTTTCTCGAAGAGACCGGTCTGCCCTACGAGGCCATACCGGTGGACACCCGCAAGGGCGAGCAGCACAAGCCGGAATTCCTGGCAATCAATCCGAACGCGAAGCTGCCAGCCATCGTCGATGGCGACGTGACAGTGTTCGACTCGAGCGCGATCCTGCTTTATCTCGCCGAAAAGACCGGCAAGTTCCTGCCGACGAAGACCGACAAGGCGCGCGGCGAGCTGCTGTCATGGATGTTCTTCGTGTCGTCCGGCGTCGGCCCGTATTTCGGCCAGGCGGTGCACTTCCGCAACTATGCGCCGGAAAAAATCGCCTATGCCACCAACCGCTATGTGTTCGAGGCGCATCGCCATGCCGGCATCCTCGATGCCCGTCTCGCCAAGCAGAAATATATGCTGGGCGACACCTACACGATCGTCGACATGAACGTGTGGGGCTGGACGCGCATGCTGCCGAACGTGGTCGGCGACGGCGCCTGGGACAAATACAAGAACATCAAGCGCCTGGTCGACGAGATCAATGCGCGGCCCGCCGCGGCAAAGGCGAACGCTCTAAAGGATCGCCACAAGTTCAAGACGGAGATGGACCAGGAAGCGCTGCACGCCATGTTCCCGCACCTGAAGGAGAAGGTGGCGTAAATCGAGCCTCGCAATGACGCAATAAAAACGGCGCGGCTTTACGGCCGCGCCGTTGCTTATTTTGATCCGCGTCGTTTTTAGCCGGTGGCCCCAACCTCATCGGTGATCACCTTGAAGCTCACCATCGTGCACGGCCCGAACGACGTCACGATGGCGACGTCGGTGGCGTCACGCCCGCGGGCCATTAGAATGCGGCCAATCCGCGGCGTGTTGTGGCGGGCGTCGAATGTGTACCAGCGGTCGCCGAGATAGACTTCGAACCACGCGCTGAAGTCCATCGGCGACGGGTCAATCGGCACGCCGATGTCGCCGAGATAGCCGGTGCAATAGCGCGCCGGAACGTTCATGCAGCGGCACAGTGCGATCGCGAGGTGGGCGTAATCCCGGCACACGCCGCGCTTCTCCGTATGGACATCGAATGCGGTCTTGGTCGGGCTGGCGTGCGGATAGCTGAACGCGATGCGATCGTGCACGTAATCGCAGATCGCCTGAACGAGCGGCCAGCCTTTCGGAGTTTTCCCGAACAAAGACCACGCCGTATTCGAAAGGCGGTCGGTTTCGCAATAGCGGCTGCCGAGCAGATAAATCAAAACATTGACCGGCAGATCCTCCAGCTCATGCTGCTTGGCCGCTGGCGCCGCGTCGTCCGGTTTGCCATGGTCCTGCGCCAAAAAATCCGCGCTCATGGTGAGCAGGCCCGCTGGCGCACGGATGACGTGGCAGAAATTGCCGAAACTGTCGTGATAGGTATTGACCGGAATGGCTGGGGCGAACTGGATACGATCCCACGTCAGCAAATCGCCGATGCGCGATGGATGCACGCTCAGTTGCAGAATCATCGGCGTCGGTTGCGGGCAGTCATAGGAAATGGCGTACCCTGCTCGAATTTTCATCAGTAATCCTGCCGCCCGCCCAAAAGACGGTTGTCGTCCATCCATTAACGGCAGGCCAGCAAGGAACGTTCCAATCCGAGGCAGGTTGGCAAAAGCAAAACGGCGCGGCTTTGCGGCCGCGCCGTTCGCAATAAAGAGTAACGCCGCGACTAGAACATCTTTGCGGCAGACTGCAGCGTGATCCAGACGCCCCAGGCGAGCGGAATACCGACGAAAGCCCAGAACACAGCAGCCGGCAGGTCGAACCCGCCTTTGCCAATACCGAACGAACCCGAGACCGCTCCGCCTGCCGCGTTCGCGGCTTGAAGTTTGGCGACCTCTTCCTGGCTCATGTACCACTTCGGATCGACCGGCTTGATCAGGAAATTGCAGATCAGGCCGCCAATCAGCATGGCGCAAAGTATGTACATGGTGGTATCGTAAAGGTGGTCGCGCGATACGCCCGCCGCGAGCTGGAATTCGCGGATGTAATTCACCACCACGGGGCCGATGATGCCGGCCGTGGACCATGCCGTCAGCAATCGTCCATGAATGGCGCCGACAAACTGCGTTCCGAACATGTCGGCGAGATAAGCCGGCACGGTGGCGAAGCCGCCGCCATACATCGACAGGATGATGCCGAAGGCGAGGACGAACAGCCCCTTGCTGCCAATCTGCGCGAAGGTCGGCGCCGAGGCGTAGAGAATGATGCCAAGGATAAAGAAGCAGTAGTACGTGTTCTTGCGCCCGATATAGTCGGAGAGCGACGCCCAGAAGAACCGTCCGCCGATATTGAACAGCGACAGCAACCCGGCGAAGCCGGCCGCGATCGCTGCGATGGCGACTTTCTGATCGGCGCTAAGTGCGCTGAAGCCGAGTTCCGGATGCCCGATCAATTTGCCGCCGAAGATTTCCTGCAGCATCGGCGAGGCCATGCCGATCACCCCGATGCCGGCGGAGACGTTCAGGCAGAGCACGGCCCAGATCAGCCAGAACTGCGGCGTCTTGTGCGCATCCTTTAGATGCACATTGTGCTGGGTGATCATGGTTTTGGCTTCACTCGGCGGCGTCCATCCGTCCGGCCGCCAGCCGGCAGGTGGCAGGCGATAGCGGAACGCGCCGACCATCATGAAGAAGAAGTAGATCGCCCCCATGGCCACAAATGTCTGCCAGGCGCCCACATCGGTCGCGGTCTTGAAATAATTCATCAGGATGTTCGCCAGCGGCGCGCCGATCATCGCACCACCGCCGAAACCCATGATGGCCATACCGGTCGCCATGCCGCGCCGGTCGGGGAACCATTTCACCAGCGTCGACACCGGTGAGATATAGCCGAGGCCAAGCCCGACGCCGCCGATGACGCCGGAGCCGAGCCACATGATCCAGAGCTGATGCACGTAAATGCCGATGGCGCCGAGGACGAGACCGCCGCCCCAGCACACGGCCGCGACGACGCCGGCCTTGCGCGGTCCGGCCCGCTCCAGCCAACCGCCCCACAATGCGGCGGACACGCCAAGCACGACGAAGAACAGCGTGTACATCCAGCCCATGCTGGCGACGCGCCAGTCGCAGGTGGTCGTGAACAATTCCTGCGCCAGAGTCATGTCGGGACAGGCCTTGCTCGCCGTGATCCCGATCGCGCGGGACAGCGGCAGCCAGAACACGGAGAAGCCGTAGGCCATGCCGATACAGAGATGGATGCAAAGTGCGGCCGGCGGCACCAGCCAGCGATTGAAGCCCGCGGTGGCGATGATCCGCTCGCGATCCAGGATGCTGGCGGCCTTTGCTCCAGCCGGCACGGCTCGATCGAATGTCGTCGTCATGGGCGTCCCCTCTCGTTTTGTAGTTTTTGTCGCGCAGTTTATGACTTCAAAATGCCGCATCACGCGATAGACAGCAATCGTCGAAGCAGAAAAACTCCTTAGACGTTGGACCTATTTCTTATGCCGCACTGCGAAAAGCTCGCTTCTAGTTGTGTTCCGTTGGGCGTCCTGCTGTGAGACTAAGTGCCGCGGCCCACAGCGAGCCACACGGGGTGGCGCGGCCGTAACTGGAAAATGGCTATTGATTAACGGTGGTCGGCCCTATAGCACTGTTCCAACAAGACTTTTTGCGCCCCAGACGAGTAAAATGAGCCTGACCGAGCCGCCGCCAATGTCGCCTTCGCAGGACTCCGGGCGTTCCGGACGGCGCCGCGCGCCACGCACCCCGAAGGGCCGTCAGGTCGATCCGAAAGCGCTCGAGGAAGTGCTGGCGCTGCTCATCGACCGGCCGCGCCGGCGCGATCTTCTGATCGAGCATCTGCATCTTATTCAGGATCATTACGGCTACCTCTCCGCCGCTCATCTCGCCGCGCTGGCAAGCGAGATGAAACTCGCGCTGACCGAGGTGTACGAAGTCGCGACCTTCTACGCCCATTTCGATGTGATCAAAGAGGGCGAGACGCCACCGCCGCCGGTCACGGTGAGAGTGTGCGATTCATTATCCTGCGCGCTCGCCGGCGCCGAGCATCTGCTGGCGGACTTGCCGGACAAGCTCGGATCAAACGTACGCGTGGTGCGCGCGCCCTGCATGGGCGCCTGCGACCGTGCACCGGTCTGCGCCGTCGGTCACGTGCAGGTTATGGCGGCGGATGCGGCGAAAGTTGTGGCCGCTGCGGCGAAGCCCGCGCATGCGCAGCCCTATCCAACACCGACCGGCTTCGACGCTTATGTGAAAGGCGGTGGTTACGAACTGTTCAAGGCCTGCATCGGCGGCAAGCGCATCCGCGACGACATCATCAAGATCGTCAGCGACGCCGGCCTGCGTGGCTTGGGCGGTGCCGGTTTCCCGACCGGGCGGAAATGGTCGCTGGTGCGCGCGGAGCCCGCGCCCCGCCTGTTCGCGGTGAATTGCGACGAAGGCGAGCCGGGCACGTTCAAGGACCGCTACTATCTCGAGCGCGATCCGCATCGTTTCATCGAAGGCATGCTGATCGCAGCCTGGATCGTCGAAGCCGCGGACACCTATCTCTACGTCCGCGACGAATATCCCGAGGTGATCCTGCTGCTCACCGACGAGATCGCCAAGGTCGAGGAGGCCGGTCTCTCGAAGCACACCAGGATTCATCTGCGCCGCGGCGCCGGTGCGTACATCTGCGGCGAAGAATCCGCGATGATCGAATCGATCGAGGGCAAGCGCGGTTTGCCGCGCCACCGGCCGCCTTATGTGGCGCAGGTCGGCCTGTTCGGGCGGCCGACGCTCGAACAGAACGTCGAGACGCTGTTCTGGGTGCGCGACCTCGTCGAAAAAGGTGCCGACTGGTTCACCGCGCAGGGCCGCCACGAGCGCAAGGGCTTCCGCAGCTTTTCGGTGTCGGGCCGAGTGAAAAACCCGGGCGTCAAGCTGGCGCCTGCCGGCGTCACGGCGCGCGAGCTGATCGACGAGTTTTGCGGCGGCATGGCGGAGGGCCACGCCTTCAAGGGCTATCTGCCTGGCGGCGCGTCCGGCGGCATCCTGCCGGCATCGATGGCCGACATCCCGCTCGACTTCGGGACCCTGGAAAAATACGGCTGCTTCGTGGGGTCGCATGCTGTTGTGATCCTGTCCGACAAGGACGACATGAAGGCGGTGGCGCTCAACCTCATCAGGTTCTTCGAGGATGAAAGTTGCGGCCAGTGCACGCCGTGCCGCGTCGGCACTGAGAAGGCTGCCCACCTGATGGCCAACGGGCCGTGGGACCCCGCCCTTCTCGATGAATTGTCGGCCCTGATGCGCGACGCTTCGATCTGCGGTCTCGGTCAGGCGGCGCCAAATCCGCTGTTAAGTGTGCTAAAATACTTTCCCGATGAACTGAAAAAACCGCTGGGACATTGGTGACGGATAAGGCCCCTGGATGAGCGACCCAAGCACGCAGAAGCCCAACACTTTCACGATCGACGGTCGGGACGTCGATATCCGTGACGGCGAGACCATCTTCCACGCCGCGGGCCGTCTCGGCATCGACCTGCCGCATCTGTGCTATTCGCCGAAGCCCGGCTACCGCCCCGACGGCAATTGCCGCGTCTGCATGGTCGAAATCGAGGGCGAGCGCGTGCTGGCTGCAAGCTGCATCCGTACGCCGTCTGCGGGCATGAAGGTCAAGACCGAGACCGACCGCGCCAAAACCGCGCGCAAGATGGTCGCCGAATTGTTGCTCACCGATCAGCCCGCGGTGGAGGTGGCGCACGACCCGGACTCCGAGCTTTGGAAAACCGTCACGCGGCTGAAGGTCGAGCCCGGCCGTTTCCCAAAGCGCGAGCGTGCCGCGGTGCCGCCGCCGGACCGCAGCCACGTGGCGATGGCGGTCAATCTCGACGCCTGCATCCAGTGCAATCTTTGCGTCCGCGCCTGCCGCGAGGTGCAAGTCAACGACGTCATCGGCATGGCCGGCCGCGGGCACGTTGAAAAAATCGTGTTCGATTTCGACGATCCGATGGGCGCCTCGACCTGTGTCGCCTGCGGCGAGTGCGTGCAGGCGTGCCCGACCGGCGCGCTGATGCCGGCGACCATGGTGGACGACAACAACGTCTACAGGGGCAAACCTGACCGCACCGTCAACAGCGTCTGCCCGTATTGCGGCGTCGGCTGTCAGCTCACCTATGAGATCAAGGATGACAAGATCGTCGCCATGACCGGCCGGGACGGCCCGGCCAATCAGAACCGGCTCTGCGTGAAAGGCCGCTTCGGCTTCGACTACGTGGCCAATCCGCAACGCTTGCTCAAGCCGATGATCCGCAAGGACGGTGCGCCGAAAGTGCCGCATGAGTTCATCGACCCGTCGAATCCGTGGACGCATTTTCACGAGGCGACATGGGAAGAAGCGCTCGACCGCGCCGCGTCGGGGTTGAAGAAAATTCGCGACCGCGACGGGCCGCAGGCGTTGGCCGGCTTCGGCTCTGCCAAGGGATCGAACGAAGAGGCCTATCTGTTCCAGAAACTGGTGCGCACCGGTTTCGGCACCAACAATGTCGACCATTGCACGCGGCTTTGCCACGCCTCGTCAGTGTCGGCTTTGCTGGAAGGCGTCGGCTCGGCGGCGGTCACCGCGACCTTCAACGAGTGCAAGAATTCCGACGTCATCATCGTCATCGGCGCCAATCCGACTGAGAACCACCCGGTGGCTGCGACCTTCTTCAAACAGGCAGCCAAGCGTGGCGCCAAGCTCGTGGTGATGGATCCGCGCGGCCAGGCGCTCAAACGTCATGCCTGGCGCATGATGCAGTTCAAGAACGGCGCCGACGTGGCGATGCTTAACGCCATGCTCAACGTCATCGTCACCGAGAAGCTCTACGACCAGCAATACATCCAGACCTATGTCGAAGGCTTCGACGCCTGGAAGGAAAACATCAAGGACTTCACGCCGGAGGAGATGGCGCCGATCTGCGGCATCCCGGCCGATACGCTGCGCGAGGTGGCGCGTACCTATGCGCGCGCCGAGAGCGCCATCATCTTCTGGGGCATGGGCGTGTCGCAGCACACCCATGGCACCGACAACGCGCGCTGCCTGATCGCGCTATCGCTGATCACCGGCCAGATCGGCCGTCCCGGCACCGGCCTGCATCCGTTGCGCGGCCAGAACAACGTGCAGGGCGCTTCCGACGCCGGCCTGATCCCGATGTTCTTTCCCGATTACCGGTCGGTCGAGAACCCGGATATCCGTGCCGAATACGAGAAGGCCTGGGGCGTCAAGCTCGATCCGAAGAAGGGCAAGACCGTCGTCGAGATCATGGACGCGGTCCATCACGACGAGATCAAGGGCATGTATATCGAGGGCGAAAATCCCGCGATGTCCGATCCCGATCTCAACCATGCTCGCCAGGCGCTGGCACATCTCGAGCATCTGGTGGTGCAAGATCTGTTTCTCACCGAGACCGCGGTCTATGCCGATGTGGTGCTGCCGGCATCCGGCTGGCCGGAAAAGGACGGCACCGTCACCAACACCAATCGCCAGGTGCAGATGGGCCGTCAGGCGTTGCCGCTGCCTGGCAATACGCGCCAAGACCTGTGGATCATCCAGGACATCGCCAACCGAATGGGCTGCGGCTGGACCTACAAGCACGTCAGCGAGGTCTTCACCGAAATGGCGTCGATGATGCCGGCGCTCGCCAACATCACCTGGGACCGCGTCGAGCGCGAGGACCACGTCACCTATCCGGTCGATGGGCCCGACGTGCCCGGCCGCGATGTCGTGTTCGACCAGGGTTTCCCGCGCCCGGGCGGCTTCGCCAAGCTGGTCGCCACCAAGCTGCAGCCGCCGGACGAAGTGCCCGACGAGGACTATCCGTTCATTCTGACCACCGGCCGCCAGCTCGAACATTGGCACACCGGCGCCATGACCCGCCGCGCGACGGTGCTCGACGCGCTGGAGCCTTCGGCGGTGGCAAACGTCTCACGCGGCACCCTCGCCAAGCTCGGCGTCGCGCCGGGCGACATGGTGCGCGTCACGACGCGGCGGGGGGTCGTCGAACTCAGCTCACGGCAGGACGACGGGATCCCCGATGGCGTCGTATTCATTCCTTTTGCGTTTGTCGAAGCGGCGGCGAATCTTCTCACCAATCCGAGGCTCGATCCGTTCGGCAAAATCCCGGAATTCAAGTTCTGCGCGGCCAAGGTCGAGGCGGTCGATCCGGCAACGAGGGTCGCCGCGGAGTAGGGGTCGCGCGCGGGTTCATTGCGCGAACTACCATGGACGACGGCGATCCGCATGACGAGATCGTGCGCCTCGAAGCGCAGATCGAAGCGCTTACGGCGCAAATAGAAAGCTGCCGCAAATACATTCTGGCGGGCCGGATCGCCTTGGCCGGCGGCGCGATCGTATTTGCCGCGATGTTTCTCGGCGCGATCCACTTCGATGTCACTGTCATGATGGCATCCGTTGCAGCGATGCTTCTCGGCATTGTCGTGTGGGGCTCGAACGGCAGCACCGAAAGACAGGCGGCGGATGAACTTGCAAAAGCCGAGGCTAACCGGGCAGCGCTGATCGGGCTGATCGATCTTCGTCTGGTGGCCGAACGGCCGACATTGCACTGAACGCACTGGCCTCGAATTCGCCATGCCAGGGCTTGTCCCGGCCATCCACGGCTTTAGACTCAGCGCCAATAAGACGTGGATGCCCGGCACGAGGCCGGGCGCGACAAATCGCCCGGGAGGATGTCGCAATGGCTCAATCGCATGCGTTCGCCGGTGTCGGTGGTTATTACGCAAGCAAGGATCAGAAGGGTCTTGCCGGAGTTTTTCGCCGCGCATCCGATGGCGGCGAATGGCAGCACGCGCTGAGTGATATCGAAGCCTATACCGTCTTTGTCCATCCGCGCGATCCGAACCTGGTGTTCGCGGGCACTACCGACGGCGTTTATCGCTCCACTGATCGCGGCGCGACGTTCAAGCGCGCCAACTTTCCCGGCAGCGGCGTGCAAATCTGGTCGTTCCTCGCGGACCCGGCCGATCCCCGGCGTATGCTCGCGGGCGGCTCGCCGGTTTCGATCTATCGCAGCAACGACTTCGGCGAGAGTTGGGTGCGGCAGGCCGATCCGAAAATGCCGGATCGCGGCAAGGCGCCGTTCGCGGTCCGGGTCATGCGCTTTGCGCGGCATCCGAGCCGGCCGGGCGAGATCTACGCAGCGCTTGAGGTCGGCGGCGTCATGCGCTCGACCGACGGTGGCGAGAGCTGGAGCGATTGCAGCGACGACCTCATCCGCATGTCCGTCGACGAGCCGCGGCTGCGCTCCAAGATCGTCAGCGACACCGAAGCCGAAGGCATGCTCGACGGCCACGCGATCTGCACCAGCGTCGCCGATCCGGACGGCGTCATTCTCGCGGTGCGCATGGGCCTGTTCCGCAGCGCCGATCAGGGCAAGACCTGGCAGGACCTGAGGATCGACCGCTTCTCGCCGTTTACCTATGGCCGCGACATCAAGGTTTCGCCGCAGGACCCGAAAACGCTGTATGCGTGCCTGAGCGTCGCAGCGTCGTCCAAGGATGGCGCGCTGTACCGCAGCCGCGACGTCGGCAAGACCTGGCAGCGTTTCGACAAGGTGCAGCCGCACGGCACGCTGATGTCGGTCGGCCTGCATCATTCCGACGCCAACCAGGTCTACGTCGCCGCGCGTTATGGCGAAGTGTTCGGCACGCAGGACGGCGGCGAAAGCTGGCGCGACATGCCGCTGCCGCAGGGTGTGCAGCACATCTATGCGCTGGCGTGCGGTTAAGCGCGGCGCTTATTCGGTCTTCGCGTCCTTGAAATACGGCTCGACCGTTCCCGTGAGCTTGATCGTCAGCGGATTGCCGTGGCGGTCCTTGCCCTTGCCGGCGGCGACGCGAATCCAGCCCTCGCTTACGCAATATTCCTCGACGTTGGTCTTCTCGACGCCCTTGAAGCGGATGCCGATGCCACGCTCGAGCAGCTTCTCGTCGTGAAACGGGCTGTCGGGATCGTTCGAGAGCCGGTCAGGCGGAGTGTCGGGCATGAGCTCAGTCCGTCGGTGCGATGTGCGCGGCCTTGCCGATCTCGATCGTCGCCGCCACGTCGTCGGCGAAGAATTTGGCAAACGCGTCGGGCGACATGGGCGAGGGCTGCACGCCGAGACGATGCAATTTCTCCTGTACCTCGGGCATGTCGAGCGCCGTCTGCACGGCGTCGTGCAGCTTGTCGACAATGACGCGCGGGGTCTTGGCTGGCGCCATGAGCCCGCCCCAGAACAGATAAGCGGCATCGGGATAGCCGGCCTCTGCGATTGTCGGCACGTCGGGCAACAGCGGCGCGCGCTGCGGAGTCGAGACCGCCAAAGCCACTACCTTGCCCTGGGCGATCATCGGCACCGCGGGCGTGATCGGAACGAAATAGAAATCGATGCGTCCGGTCATGAGATCGGCGAAGGCCTCGACCGGCCCGCGATACGGAATGTGCTGCACGTCAAGATGCGCGGCCAGAACGAAGCGCTCGCCGGCGATGTGGGACGCGGAGCCGATGCCGGCCGAAGCGAAGTTAAGCGCGCCGGGTTTTGCCTTCGCCGCGGCGACCAGGTCGGCGACGGTCTTCAGGCCCTTCGACGGCGCCGCGACCAAGACGCTCGGCTGCACGCCGAACGGCACGATGGGTCTGAAATCCGCAAGCGTATTGTATGGCAAAGTGCTGTGCGGGATCACCGCGGAGCTCATCGACGCGCCGGCAAGCAAGATGGTGTAGCCGTCAGGATCGGCGCGCGCCACCGCACCGGCGCCGACGACACCGCCGGCGCCGGTGCGGTTCTCGATGACGAAGGGTTGGCCAAGCTGCTGCTGCACCTGATCGAGCACGACCCGCGCAATGATGTCGTTGGCTGCGCCGGGAGCAAACGGGCTTATCACCTGGACCGGACGGGTCGGCCATTGTTCGGCGCTCGCCGCCGTAGCGGCCGCGAGTGCGGCGACCGCGGCAACGGTGGCGCGCAATAAATGAAGCGATCTCATGTTTTCTCCCGGAATTGCTGGTTTCCCGCGACCATGACGCCTGATGGCTGTGCTGGCAAGGCGACCGCTTTGCGCAGGCGGCACAGCGGGTTACACTGCAACCATGTCTCTCGCCACCGATGCTTCGCCTCGCTCTCCGGTTGCCGGTCTCGTCCGCCACGACTGGACACGCGAACAAGTCCGCGCGCTGTTCAGTCTGCCGTTCCCGGCTTTGATGTTCCGCGCCCAGACGGTTCACCGGCAGAATTTCGAGCCGACCGAAGTGCAGATTTCGACGCTGCTGTCGATCAAGACCGGCGGCTGTCCCGAAGATTGCGCCTACTGCCCGCAAAGCGCGAAATACGATACCGGCGTGAAGGCCGAAAAGCTGATGGCGCTCGACGCCGTGCTGACCGAAGCGCGCGCGGCGAAAGCGTCCGGCGCCAGCCGCTTCTGCATGGGCGCGGCCTGGCGCGAGCCTAAGGACCGCGATCTCGATGCCGTCTGCACCATGGTCGAAGGCGTCAAGGCGCTCGGGCTCGAAACCTGCGCGACGCTCGGCATGCTCACCGCCGATCAGGCGCGGCGGCTCAAGCTCTCGGGTCTCGACTATTACAATCACAATCTCGACACCTCGCCGGAGTTCTACAAGGAGATCATCACCACGCGCGTCTATCAGGAGCGCCTAGAGACGCTTGGCCACGTGCGCCAGGCCGGCATCCATGTCTGCTGCGGCGGTATCGTCGGCATGGGCGAAACGCGCGAGGACAGGATCGGCATGATCGCGACCTTGGCGAGCCTGCCGGCGCATCCGGAATCGGTACCGATCAACATGCTAGTTCGCGTCGCCGGGACGCCGCTTGCGGCCGAAAGCGCGTTCGACCCGCTTGAATTCGTGCGCACCGTCGCCGTCGCCCGCATCGCGATGCCGCGTTCGGTGGTGCGGCTCTCGGCCGGCCGCGAGGACATGAGCGAGGAGACGCAAGCCTTGTGTTTTCTGGCCGGCGCCAACTCGATTTTTTACGGGCCCAAACTGTTGACGACGCCCAATCCCGGCCGCGATCGCGATATGGAACTGATGGAGCGACTCGGCATGGAGCCAATGGGACCGACGTAACAGCGCCCCAACTTCTTGCGAAGCCTGCTCTGCACACTCAACGTCCGCTGCCCGTCCTTTTCCGGCAACAATGAGGTCGATAGTTCATGAAGCTACCCCAATCTGCCGGAAGCCGCATGCAGCCCGTGTGGCTCGCCGCTCTGTGCGCCGTTGCCGTTGCATTCGTAACATTCTCGGCGGTCGCTTTCGGCGAGCAGTCGGACGATATTCTCAGCAGGGCAAGCGTTCTGCGCGATGCCGAAATTCCATCCCTGGGCAATCCGAAGGGCGATGTCACCATTGTCGAATATTTCGACTATCAGTGCCCCTATTGTAAAAAAACCGTTCCCGGGCTTGCGCAATTGGCAAAGGAAGACGGCAATATCAGGCTGGTGCTCAAGGATTGGCCGATTTTTGGCGACGTTTCCGTCGCCGCCGCCAAAATGGCTCTGGCGTCCAAATATCAGGGCAAATACGCCGAGGCCCACGCCATCCTGATCGGCGCAACGAATAAGCTCACCGAGGCAAATATTCGCGATCTTCTCACGCAGGCTGGTGTCGATGTGGCAGTGGCGGCGGCAGACCTGCAAGCGCACCAAAAGTCGATCGAAGACCTCTTGGCCCGCAACCGCGCCCAAGCCGAGGCTTTTGGATTCGAGGGCACCCCGGGCTTCATCGTCGGCACGTTCCGGATACCGGGCGCGCTTGAAATGAATGTGTTCAAACAAGTGGTCGCCGATGCCCGCGCGGCGGCGAAGAAACATCGATCGTAAATATTTCCCGGATTAAATGCCAAGAGCGGCCAGAACAAGCAGCGCCGCTACGGCGACAAGACCTTGCACGAGAGTTCCAAGAGTAACGGTGACAAGCCCGCGCAACGGTGAAAACCCCGCGGTTGCCGACACCAGCCAAAAATAGTCGTCGTTGACGTGGGAAGCGGTCATCGCGCCCGCGCCGACGGCAAGCGCCGCAAGCGCGGTGTCGTCTCCAAGTCCGAGCGATTGCAGAATCGGCTGTACCATGCCCGCAGCGGTGATGGCCGCAACCATCGACGAACCCTGCAGGGTCTTTATCGCCGCCGCGATCAGGAACGGCACAAGCAGGCCTGCAGGCCCCGCGGCATGCCAGCCGAGCAGGCGCTCGCCGAGCAGTTCGGCCATCCCGGTTTCGTGACAGAGAGCTTGCAGGCCGGCCGCGGCGCCCACGATCAGCAGCACGCCCGCCACATTGCCGAGGATGCGCCCGCTCCACCCGGCATCGGTGAGAAGGCTGCGCGCTTTCTGCCATTGCCCGGCAACCATGATGCCGACGCCGACGACCAGCAGAATGAGCGGGCGGCCGCCGCCAAGGATCAGCTCGCGCCGCGACGCCCCGCCCAATGGTTCGGTCGGCATGTCGCCGATGGACTGCACCATCAGCAAGGCGAGAGGGATCGCTGTCGCCACAACGAGCACGGTCGTGGCTCCGCCAGACCGCTTGTCGGACACCGCGTCGGAGCCGCGCGTTATCGGCTGTGACGCGTCCTCTGCCATAGGCAGCCAGCGCACCCATGCGGCGCTCAATGCAATCACCAGAATAGCTGCCGGTATGCCGAACAGCGCAACCCGGTGCCAATCGGCGCCGAGGATGGCCATGGCCGCGATCGGAACCGGCGAAATCAACAGTAGTCCGTGACTCGCCGAGATCGAAAGCGCCAACGCGACCGCGGCCGGCGCACGCTGGGTTTTGCCGGCAAGCGACGGCAGCAGCGGCGTCAGCACCGCAAACGCCGATGCCGGCGAAGCGGCGATCCCGGCGATCAGACCCAGAAGCGATACGATCCGGGTCGATCCGAGCCACGCCCGCAAAGGCGCGATGCCGGCCGTGAGGCGATTAGTCGCCGTGCTTTCGGCGATGCCGCCGACGAATGCAGCGGCGACGATCACCAGGCCGGGCGAATAGAGCATTGGCGAGAAGCCGTTGCCGAATGTCTTGCCGAGAAAGCTGATGGAAAATCCGCAGGCCGCGGCAAAGGCCACGGCCGCGATCACGATCGCGAAGAACGGATGCAGCCCCTTCCATGTGGCGCCGACAATTATGATGACCGCTGCAAACAGGAAAAACGCGTGAAGCAGGGGCATCCCGGCCATGGAGGACCTGATCTCGCTTGTTGGCAGCAGGACGGGTTACGGTCGTCCGTCACCCTGTTTCGCGGCGGATATTAGCCCTAGAGTGATAGCCGTGATTTTCGGGCACGGCAAAAATCAATTCAAGATCGGCCGGCTGGCGGCCGCGATCATGGCGGCGCTTGCTGTCATGGCGGCCGCGACTGGGTCTGCCGCGGCAGACCCGCGCGATTTCATCCGCGCCGACGGGACGCGTCTTGTCGACGGCCGTGGCGACCGGTTTGCCGTCAAAGGAATCAATCTTGGCAACTGGCTCGTCCCCGAAGGCTACATGTTCAGGTTCAAATATGCGCTGGCGCCGGCGGAAATCGCCGCGGTCATCCAGGCCCTGATCGGCGATGAAGCTGCATCCGGTTTCTGGACGCAATTTCGCGACGTCTACATCACCGAAGACGATATCCGTTTCATCAAAGCGGCCGGTTTCAACACGGTTCGCGTGCCACTGAATTGGCGGTTGTTTGTCGTACCGGGCGACAGCGGCGGTGCCGACCGCTTTGAAGGCGAGGGGTGGCGGCTTCTCGACCGGCTGATGCAATGGTGCCGGGACGCGGGCCTGCGCGTCATCGTCGATCTGCATGCGGCGCCCGGCGGGCAGACCGGCGTCAATCACGATGACGGTCCGGGCTTCCCGCTGATCTTCTACGTGCCGCGCGACCGGCAACGCACCATCGCACTGTGGCGTGCGCTCGCGGCGCATTTTCGCGATGAGCCGGCCGTGCTTGGCTATGATTTGCTCAACGAACCGATCTCTGCCTACAGCGACGAGCCTTATCTCAATCCGCAACTGGAGCCGCTCTATCGCGACATTGTCGCCGCTATCCGCAGCGTCGATCGCAACCACGTGGTGCTGCTCGAAGGCGCGGAATGGGCGTCGAACTTCAGCGTATTCGGCCGGCCGTTCGACGCCAACGCCGTCTATACGTATCACGAATTCTGGGCCGATCCGTCGCGCAACGCGATCCAGAATTTTCTGAATTTCAGCAATCGCTGGAACGTGCCGATTCTGATCGGCGAAACCGGCGAACTGAACGACGCCTGGAACGAAAAATTTCGCCAGTTGCACGAGCGGTTCGGCATTGGCTGGATCTTCTGGCCTTACAAAAGCCTCGCCTCGGACTCTGCGGTGGTCTCGGTGCAAAAGCCGGACGGATGGAATCTCATCCTGAGCACCGAGCGCGCCGTCACCGAGGCAACGGCGCCGCAGTCCTTGCCGTCACGCGAGAAGACGCAATTAATTCTCGATGCCTATCTGCAGGCCGCCAAATTCAAGAACGTCCGCATCAACGGCGACTATCTGAAGTCGCTCGGGCTTACAGCGCCGTAGCGGTTGTGCGCCGGTGATGCCGCAAAGTGACGGGCGGCCGTTACGGATGGTCTGCCGGAGGCAGATTGATCGTGGCCGGCGCGGGAGCTTCAGTCTCGACGGGCAAAAGTCCCAGGCGCCGGCACAGGAAGAACAGCGGCCGGCCCACGAGGCTGAGGCCGAACATGCATGCGAGGCTCACTCCGCCCAGCACGGTGCGAAGTTCCAGGGCCTCTTTGAGCGGGAAGATCATTCCGAGCCAGAGATAGACCGCGGCCTTCGCGAAGAAATATGCCGCCCACGCCAGCGTGAGAATACGGAAGAAGTATCGTACGTCGGCGCGATCCGGAAACTGGCTGCGTTTCTCCGCCACCTCCTGAATGAGCGACTTCTCGCCCCGTGCGCCGGCGGCGAAGAACAGTCCGGTCGCGGTATTGTTGATCACGGCTTCGTACTTGATCATGAAAGGATTGGCGGCGAGCAGATCGATGCCGCCGAATACGACAACGAGCCCGCTCGTCAAAAGATAGATGCGCGTCACCGGCTGCCTGCGCCACCACCGATACGAACCATCGAGCACGATGAAAACGACGCTCGCGCCAATCGCGGGCTTGATGCCGGCGGTGTAGAGCGTCACCCAGAACACGATGAGCGCACCGAATTCCAGGAAAACATAACGGACAAATCGCAACAGGGCCTGCATTGTGTCTTTCTTCCGGCCTGCGCCGGAGCGGTGACAGCGGCTCAAGAAATTCCATCGCGCTTGTGCGCCGTATCGCCGGCGGTCACGATTTGCCGAAAGCCCGTAGCCCGCATGGAGCGAAATGCGAAAGGAGCGTTGCGAAACGATTCCCGGGGTCGCTTCATTCCGTCCGGGTTGCTTTCTTCTATACCCCCGCGGCCCCGCCGTCTGCCCGCGGATCGTGCGCGCCTTCGCAGGAGCCGTCGGGGTGCAGCACCACGGCGCCGGCGTGGCCCATGATGTCCGAGTAATTGTCCGGCAGCACGTCGACGTCATGGCCCGCGTTCGCGAGCGCGTCGATGAGATGGCCGTCGAAGCGCGCTTCGAGGCGCAGCGCCGTGCGCGCCACACCCCAGGTGCGGCCGAGCACCCAGCGCGGCCGGTCGATGGCATCGAAAAGCGAGGTACGGAAGTTGACGTAGCGCGTGAACAGCGCGCCTTGCGTCTGCGGCTGGCCGTCGCCGCCCATGCAACCGTAGGCCATGATGCGCCCGTCCTTGAGCACCGCCAGCGCCGGATTGAGCGTGTGAAATGGCAGTCGGCCAGGCGCCAGCGGATTGAGCGCGCCGCTTCGCAGCGAAAAGCTCGCGCCACGGTTTTGCATCAGCACGCCGGTACGCGGCAGCACGCAGCCGGAGCCGAATTCCCAGTACAGCGACTGGATGTAGGACACGACGAGGCCCGACGCGTCGGCAGCACCCATCCAGATCGTGTCGCCTTCGCCGGAAGCGAGCGGCCAGCGCGCCGCCTTGCGGCGGTCGATCTTCATTGCCTCGCCGGCAAGAAACCGCGCATCGAGATAGCGGTCGAGCGCGTGGGCGAGATGATCCGGATCGGTCACGGCGCGGTCGCGCGCGCGGAAGGCGCGCTTGGTCGCCTCGACCAGGCAATGGATGTGATCGAAGCCTTCGGGCTCGGCGCCGCCGAAGCGGTCAAACAGCGCGATGATCATCAGCGAGGCGACGCCCTGGGTCGGCGCGTCGGTGTTGTAGGCGATACCTGCCGACAAGTCGGCCCGCAACGGCTCGGCGAGCGTGGCTGCATAGCGCACCAGGTCTTCTCGCGTCACCGGACTGCCGATGCTTTCGAGATCGGCCGCGATCTCGCGCCCGACGTCGCCGCGATAGAAATCGTCGAGGCCGGCATGGGCGAGATGCGCCAGCGTCGCCGCGAGCTGTTCCTGCTTCAGCGTGGTCCCGATTGCCGGTACTTTTCCGTCAACCAGGAACGTCGCCGCGAAGCCTGGCACCGCCGCAAGGTCGTCAAGGTTGTCCTGCGTCAGCCGTTCCTGGCTCCGCGTGACCTGGTAGCCGTCGCGGGCATGGCCGAACGCATTGGTCAAAAGAATCTCGAGCGGCAGCGACGCGCCGGCCGCTTTCGCGATCTGCAGCGCCAGCATCCAGCCGCCCACCGCGCCCGGCACGGTGAGCGCGGCGAGCGGGCCGCGCGCCGGTATTGTCTCGAGGTCGCGATAAAGCTCGGGCCGTGCGTTCTTGCCCGCCGGACCGGGCGCCATGATGGCGTGAATCCGGCCGCTCGCCTCGCGAATGAGCCAGAAACCGTCACCGCCGAGATGGTTCATGTGCGGGTAGACGGCGGCGATTGTCGCCGCCATCGCCACCATGGCTTCGATGGCGTTGCCGCCCTCGGCGAGGATGGCCCGGCCGGCCTCGACGGCCGCCGCATGCGGCGCGCAGACCACGCCGCGGCGATGACCGGCGCTATGGAGATCGGTCACGCGGCAAAGCCGCGTTTGCGCAACAGCGCATCGGCGCTCGGCAGCCGGCCGCGAAAGGCCTTGTAGGCGTCGGCAGGATCCTGCGAGCCGCCGGCCGCATAGATGGTGTCGCGCAGCCGCTTCGCCGTCGCCGGATCGAAAATGTCGCCGGTCTCTTCGAAGGCGGCGAACGCATCGGCATCCAGGACTTCCGACCACATGTAGCTGTAATAGGCCGAGGCATAGCCGCCGCCGGAGAAGATATGCGCGAAATGCGGCGGGCGATGGCGCATGACGATCTCGTCCGGCATGCCGATCTGCGACAGCGCCTTGGCTTCGAAGGCGCCGGAGTCGATCCCGTCCGCGGCCGCCAGCGAATGAAACTCGAGATCGACCAGGGCGGAGGCGACATATTCGACAGTGGCGAAGCCCATGTTGAAATTGCGCGCCGCGATGAGCCGTTGCAGCAGGTCTTCTGGCATCGGCTCGCCGGTTTCGTAATGTCGCGCGAAGCGGCGCAGCACGTCGGGCTGTTCCATCCAGTGCTCGTAGAGCTGAGACGGCAATTCGACAAAATCGGTGGCGACGCCGGTGCCGGAGATCTTCGGATAGGTCACCGAAGACAAAAGCCCGTGCAGCGCATGGCCGAATTCGTGGAACAGGGTTCGCGCGTCGTCGAAGCTGAGCAATGTCGGCTCGCCCTGCGAAGCTTTCGCGAAGTTGCAGACATTGATGATCACCGGCTTGATGTCGCCGGCAAGTTTCTGCTGGTCGCGCAGCGACGTCATCCAGGCGCCGCTGCGCTTTGACGGCCGGGCGAAATAATCGCCGAAGAACAGGCCGACCTCGTTGCCGTCGCGGTCCCGCACGTCCCACACTCGCACGTCCGGATGCCATGCCGGCACGTCGCGACGCGGCGCGAAGTTCAGGCCGAACAGCCGGTGCGCGGTGTAGAACGCCGCCTCGATCAGGCGTTCAAGATCGAGATAGGGCTTGATGGTGGCTTCATCGAAATTGCAGCGCCGCTGCCGCAGCTTTTCGGCGTAATAGCGCCAGTCCCACGCCGCCAGCGTGAAGTTGCCACCGTCCTCCTGCACCATCTCCTGCAAGGCATCGCGGTCGGCGAGCGCCCGGCCGCGCGCCTGTACCCACACGGTGTCGAGAAGGTTGCGCACGGCCGCCGGCGTTTTCGCCATGGCGTCGTCGAGGCGGTAATGGGCGAAATCGGTGAAACCAAGCAGGCGGGCTCGCTCGGCGCGCAGCTTAACCTGCTCAGCGATGATCGCCTTGTTGTCGGTCGCGCCGCCATTGTCGCCGCGCATCGTGTAGGCGCGGAAGACCTTTTCGCGCAGGTCGCGGCGGTCGGCGAATTGCAAAAACGGCTCGACGCTCGATCGCGACAGCGTGACGACATGGCCGTCAAGGCCGCGTTCGCGGGCGTCGGATTTCATCGCCTCGCGCATGTAATCGGGCAGGCCGGCCAGCTCGGCTTCGCCGTCCAGCGCCAGTGTATAGGCTTGCTCATCGACCAGCACGTTCTGGCTGAACGCGGTGCCGAGCGCAGCGAGCCGTTCGCTGATTTCGGCGAGCCGCTTTTTCGCGGTGTCGTCGAGCCCGGCGCCGGCGCGGCGGAAGCCGGTGTGGTAGCGCTCGAGCACGCGGGTTTGCTCGGCGTCGAGTCCGAGCTGGTCGGCCTGCCGCATCAGCGTGTCGACCCGGGCAAACAGCGCGGCATTGGTGTTGATGCTGTTGCGGTGCAGCGCCATCAGCGGCGACATCTCGCGTTCGATTTCAAGGAGTGCATCGTTGCTGTGCGCGCCGGCAAGAAGGTGGAAGACATCCTCAATCTGCGCCAGCACCTTCCCACTCAGTTCGAGCGCGACGATCGTATTGGCGAAGCTCGGTGGCTCGGGATCGCCGGCAATTGCGGCGATCTCGGCGTTGTGGTCGGCCAGCGCCTGCGCAAAGGCCGGGCGGAAGTGCTCCGGCTTGATGGTGTCGAACGGCGGGACCCTGTCGGGGGTCGTCCAATCCGCAAGCAGGGGATTGCCAATGGCGGCAGGCGTGGTCATCGGGAGCCCTTATCGAATTGGCCGGGAGGGCATGATATATGTCGTCCAGCCCGCCCGACCACTGGAGAGCCCGTTATGCCCCGCCACGCCCACTACGTCCCGCATGGCGTTATTCCGGCCGTCCTGCTGCCGTTCTTCGACGATCTCTCGATCGACGAGAAGAGTTTCCGCAAGCATTTGCGCGATGTCGCGGCGGTCCCGGGCCTGACCGCCATCACCGTCAATGCCCATTCCACCGAGGTTGCTTCTTGCAGCTTCGACGAGCAGCGCCGCGTCCTCGACATCGCCCAAGACGAGATCGGCAGCCGGCTGCCGCTGGTTAACGGTATCTGGGCCGACGGCAGTCTCGAGGCCGCCCGCATCGCCCGCATGGCCGAGGAGGGGGGCGCCTCGGCGCTTCTGGTGTTCCCGCCGGCACCCTTCACGCTGCAGCAGTCGCCCGCCATGGCGGTCGAGCACTTCAAGCGCATCGCCGGCGCGTCGAGCCTGCCGATCATCGTTTTCCAGTACCCGCTGGCCACCGGCCAGGGCTATCCGCGCGATACGCTTCTAAAGATGGCCGAGGAGGTCCCGACCATCCGCGCCATTAAGGACTGGGCCGGCAATGTGCCGCAGCACGAGATGCATACCCGCGAGCTGCAAAGCCTGCCGCGGCCGGTCAACGTGCTGACGACCCACAGCGCCTGGCTGTTCTCGTCGCTGGTGCTCGGCTGCAACGGGCTCCTGTCCGGCTCCGGCAGCGTGATCGCCGATTTGCAGTCGGAGCTGTTCCGGGCGGTCAACAACAACGACCTCGCCGAGGCGCGCCGGGTCAACGACCGAATCTATCCGCTCGCCCGCGTGTTCTATGCCGAGCCCTGGGCCGACATGCATAACCGCATGAAGGAAGCGCTGGTGCTGCTCGGCCGGCTGCCGCGCGCCGTGGTGCGGCCGCCGCTGGTCAAGCTCGGCCGCGCCGAGATCGACCGCATTCGAGCCGCTCTGGTCGAAGCCGGCCTGCTGTCACAGAAAGCCGCGCGCGACGCGGCTTAAGCCGCCTTGCTTCGACCATCAGTCATGGAGTAAGTGGCGGCCCATGGATACTCCCGCACCGCGGCGCCCCCGGCGCATCAAGTGGCTGAACGTGCTGACCGTGGTCAGCGCGGTCATCCTGATCGGCGCGGAAGTGTTCGGCGCCGCCTTTGCCGGCAGCTGGGCCATCGCCAGCCTGTTCGCGCTCGGCTCGCTCGGCGCCCGCATCCTCGACGGACTGTTCGTGCTGTGCGGCATTGCCGTCATGGTGCAGTTCGTGCGCGCCGCGCAACGCGTCGAGCCGTTCACGGCGGACTGAACGCGACGGCCGCTGCGTTTCTCCACGGCTCGGTGCACCTTTTACGTCTCGTTAAAACAAAAAGGGTTGCGCCACGCGCCTGAATGGATTATTTCGCTCTTGCCCAATTTCGCACGTGCCTGTGGCCGTGTGTCGGTCGGTGGGCATCCGGACAAGAGGCCGGACAGCCGCCTAAGGAAGAGACTCTACTTCCTTGCACCCGCGACCGGCAGCCGGAGGCGAACCGGCGATGCCAGCTCTCCACTGGCGACGCGGCTTAAAGCAACGACGGAAGGGCTTTTTTGGATGACTGCCGGCGCCAATGCCGGGGACACCGAAAGGGCTTGTCCATCTTTGCCAGCAGTGCGGAACGGGATTTCCCTCATCCGGACCAAGGCAGCAATCACGGCGACGTAAGCGCTTCCGCAATGGTGCGGAACCACGCCCGTCGCAGGAGGTTCACCTCGGCGGCTACGCCGCCGGCCGGATAGAGGAGCATGGTCGAAATGACCACACGCATCCGCGAATTTCTCAAGCATCGCACTGAAAACGGCCCCTGCCTCGTGCTCGACCTCGACGTCGTGCGCGAGAATTACCAGAACTTTGCCAAGGCGCTGCCGGACACCAAGGTGTTCTACGCGGTGAAGGCCAATCCGGCGCCGGAGATCCTCAAGCTCCTAGCCGGTCTCGGCTGCTGCTTCGACGTCGCTTCGGTCAGCGAGACGCATGATGCGCTCGCCGCCGGGGCTTCGCCGGACCGCATCTCCTATGGCAACACCATCAAGAAGGAGAGCGAGATCACCACCGCGTTCAAGCTCGGCGTCACGCTGTTCGCCATCGACTGCGAGGCCGAGGCGGAGAAGATCGCGCGCGCCGCCCCGGGCAGCCGGGTGATCTGCCGCATCCATTGCGACGGCTCCGGCTCGGAGTGGCCGCTGTCGCGCAAGTTCGGCTGCGAGCCGGATTACGCGGCCGACATTCTCGAGCATGCCCACAAGCTCGGCTTGGTGCCCCATGGCATCTCGTTCCATGTCGGCTCGCAACAGCACAATGTGGAAGCCTGGGATCGGGCGCTGGCTTCGACCGCGGCCATCTTCCGCACCTGCGCGGAACGCGGCATCGGCCTGTCCATCGTCAATCTCGGCGGCGGCTTTCCGGCCAAGTACATGCGCAAGACGCCGAAGCTCGAAAGCTACGGCAAGGCGATCTTCAAGGCGCTGCGCAAGCATTTCGGCAACAACCTGCCGAACACCATTGTCGAACCCGGCCGCGGCCTGGTCGGCAATGCCGGTATGATCGAGGCCGAGGTGGTGCTGATCGCCAAGCGCTCGCCCGAGGACGAGGTGCGCTGGGTCTATCTGGACATCGGCAAGTTCCACGGCCTTGCCGAGACCATCGACGAGTCGATCCGTTATCCGATCCGCACCACCAAGGATCGTGACGAGACGGCGCCGTGCATCATCGCCGGTCCAACCTGCGACTCGGTGGACGTGCTGTACGAGAAGACGCCGTATCCGCTGCCGGTGTCGCTTGCGATCGGCGACAAGGTGCTGATCGAGGCAACCGGGGCTTATACGACGACCTATTCGTCGATCGGCTTCAACGGCTATCCGCCGCTGCGGCAATACGTGATCTGACGGCAAGCCGGCAAACGAACCCCGGGCTCCTTGGCCCGGGGTTATTTGTTTGGGCGGGTTCCGTATCCGCTATTTCGGCTGCACGCTCGGGTCGCCCCCTGGCGTGCCGGGCGGCGGGATGACCGATGTATCCCCCGTTTTCGGCGTTGGCGCCTTCATGCCCGGGTCAACCTCCGGCGGGCAGATCACGCCGGCATTTTTCTGATCGGAATTCTCCAATGTCGGGTTCGAACGCTCTTGCGCGGTGCAGCCATTGGAGCCCGGCGTCTGCGCGAACGCGACCGGGGTAACTGCGAGCAAGATGGCGAACGCAGCAAAACAGGCTTTCCCATGAAACGTCATGTGAACCTCCGCTCCAATCGCACTTCCATCAAAGATAACGGTCGGCGAGGGGCGAGGTTCCGGGCCCGGGAACTCACGCGAGATCGACGATTCCGGCCTCGCCACTTTCCGTGCCGAAGGCGAGCAGCGTGCCGTCAGCGCTCCAGGCCAGTGCCGTGATCGGCGCTTCACCCGGCTTCTTCGCCAAAATCTCGGCGCCGTCTTCGATTCGCACCAGAAGCACCATGCCGTCGGCGTAGCCGGTCGCGACGATGTCCTGCGTCGGGTGGCACGCCACGGTGTCGATACGTTGCTGGGACGGCGCCAGGAGGCGCGGCTGCTTGCCCATCGGGCCCTCCTTGCTCTGGAACGGCCACAGGATGAGCTGCGTGGCGCCGGATGTTGCGAGGAAGCGCCCGCCGGTGGTCCAGCCGAGCGAGGTGACGCGCGTGGAGTATCCGGACATGCGCATGTGCTGGCGATCGGCGAGCCGCCAGCCATGCAGCATCGGCTCCTGCATGGTGGTGACCAGGAAGCGGCCGTCGGGATGCACCGCGACGCCGAGATGCGAGCCCTTCCATTCGAGCTTTTCCGGTTCGGCCTGTGGCGCGTTGGGAAACCACAGCGTGGCGCCGTTGTAATGCGCGATGGCAAGCCGGAAGCCTTTCGGCAGGAAGGCGAGACCGCCAACGGTGGAGGGAGCTTCGAAGGTCCGCAGCTCCTTGGCTTGCACGAAAGCCGTCTTGCCGGCCGACCAGGCAATGGCGCCGTCAGGTCCGACCGCGACATGGTCGATCCAGCGGTGTTTAGGATCTGTCGCGGCGGTGCGGCTTTCGCCGCTGACATCGGTTTCCACGACCTTGCCGTCGTCGCCGCTCGAGACGATGACCGAGTCGCCGGCGGCGGTCGCAAGTATCACGCCGTCGTGCACCTTGACGCTTTTGGGTTCGCCCTGCGGGGCGGCCAGCACCATGGCTTCCTCGGCCAGCACGAAAACGGCCGTGCGTCCGAGAAAATGCGCGGCGATGACGGACCCGCTCGCCGCGACGGTATGGGTGCGCTCGACGACGGAAACGGTATCGTTACGGGTGTCGGTCATGGCGCGTTGCAGGTGTTGATGTTCCGCTCCCCACAAGGGGGAGGGTGAAGATCACGCGATGCAGCTTTCGAAGCCTTCGGCGATCAGCTTTCCCGGCAGGTTGCGGCCGATGAAGACGGCGCGGCTGTCGCGCTTCTCGCCGTCCTTCCATGGCCGCTGGTGGTCGCCGTCGAGGATCATGTGCACGCCCTGGAACACGAAACGCTGATCGTCGCCCTTGAACGACAGGATGCCTTTGCAGCGCAGAATGTTCGGGCCTTCCTTTTGCACCAGCTCCTGCACCCACGGAAAGAATTTGTCCGGGTTGAGCGGCTTGTCGGTGCGCAGCGAAATCGATTGCATATCCTCGTCGTGATAGTGCTTCAGGCCGCCGTGCGCGTGAGCATGGTCGTGGTCGTGATCATGGTGGTGATCGTGGCCGTGGTGATGATCGTGGTCGTGGTGATGATTGTGCTCGTTGCCGCCGAGGAAGTCCGGCTCGATGTCGAGGATGCGGTCGAGATCGAAGGCGTTGCGGCCGAGCACCTCATCGAGCGCAATTTGCGCGCGCGTGGTCTTGTGCACCTTGGCATATGGATTGATGCCGCGGATGCGTGCTTCGACTTCGGCCAGCTCTGCGGGCGTCACGAGATCGGTCTTATTGATCAGGATGACGTCGGCGAAGGCGATCTGATTCTTCGCCTCCGGCGCGTCCTTGAGCCTGTCGTTGAGCCATTTGGCGTCGGCCACCGTCACCACGGCGTCGAGCCTCGTCTTGCGGCCGACGTTTTCATCGATGAAAAAGGTCTGCGCCACCGGCGCCGGATCGGCGAGACCCGTGGTCTCGACGATGATGGCGTCGAACTTGCCCTTGCGCTTCATCAGCCCGTCGAGGATCCGCACCAGATCGCCGCGCACGGTGCAGCAGATGCAGCCGTTGTTCATCTCGAACACTTCCTCGTCGGCGCCGACGACGAGATCGTTGTCGATGCCGATTTCGCCGAATTCATTGACGATAACGGCGTATTTCTTGCCGTGCGGCTCGGACAGGATGCGGTTGAGCAGCGTCGTCTTGCCGGCGCCGAGGTAGCCGGTCAGCACGGTGACCGGGATTTTGTCAGTCATTCTCTCCTCCGTTGGCCTTTTCTATATAGGTATCCGGCGGGTCTTGCATCAACGCGAATTCCGGCGTCCCCGGGACGGGTTACCTCGGTTTGCCGGCTTGATCCGGGCCTTGCTTCGACTATCGTTTTTCCTCGAACAAGACCCGGGAGGAAACAATGCGAAGGTCCGCGATCATCGCCTCAACCGTGGCGATCGCCGCCGGCGCCGCGGCGGCGCAGAGCTATCCGGAGCGGGTGGTCCAAATCATCGTGCCGTCGACCCCGGGCGCGAGCGCGGACATTTTGGGTCGCGTGCTCGCCGACGGCATGTCGGCGCAATTCGGCAAGCCGTTCATCGTCGTCAACAAGCCGGGCGCCAACGGAGTGCTCGGTACCGCGGACGTCGCCCGCGCCAATGCCGACGGCTACACGCTGTTTCACGGCGCGACCTATTCGATCACGGTGCAGCCGCTGACCGACAAGGAAGCGGGCTATACCCTTAAATCGTTCACGCCGATTTGCCAGACTTTCAAGAACGATCAACTCATCGTCGTACCGCCGAATTCGCCACTGAAAACCGCGCGCGATCTGATCGAGGCAGCGAAGCGGAAGCCGGGTGTGCTCAACGTCGGCATCCCCGGCATCGCCACCGTCCCGCACATCGCCATGATCCAGTTGGAAGAGCAGGCCAAGGTCGAGTTCAACCTCGTGCCATTCAAGGGAACGGCCGAGGAAGTCCAAAATACGCGCTCGGGCCAACTCGATTTCGCGGCTGTGCCGCTCACCGTCGCGGCCGGCAGCGGACTTGCCATGCCGGGAATATTCGCAGAACAGCGCAATCCGTCGATTCCCGACGTGCCGACCTTCAAGGAGCAAGGTTATGACATCGCTCCGCTCAGCGTCGGCGGATTGTTGGGGCCGGCCGGCATGCCGAGCGAGGTCACCCGCAGGCTCGCCAGCGCTTGCATCGCTATCATGAAAGGCGACGCGGCCCAGCGCGTGGTCAAGAGCACGTTTCAGCCGGAGGGCTATTTCGCCGACTCTTCCGGCTTTGCCCGCAACCTCGAAGCCGATGTCACGGAGAAAACTCCGCTGGTGGCGAAGCTCAATTTGAAATGAGGTCAGGCCTCGAGATGGCGGCGCGGCACCGCGAGCCAGACTAGGCCGCCGACCGGTCCGGCCAAAACCGACAGCGCATAGAGCACGCCCGCGGCGAGGATGATGGTAGGTCCGGCAGGCAGGCCGGCGCTGTGGGAAACGACAAGCCCCGCATAGCCCGAGATCAAGGCGCTGCCGACCGCGGCGACGATCATTCCGGTGGCGTCGCGCGCCCAAAATCGCGAGATGAACGCCGGCAGCATCATGATGCCGACGGCAAGCAGCGTGCCGAGGACAAGAAAGCCCCCGACCAGATTCAGGACCACGAGCGCAAGAAAGGCCGAGTGGGCCATGCCGCCGGACCAGCTTACCGAGCGCAAAAATCCCGGGTCGACGCATTCGAGCACCAGCGGCCGCCAAATGAGCGCCAGCACAACAAGCGATACCGAAGCGATACCGGCAATGAGCAGCAGCGCCGGGTCCTTGATCGCAAGCAGTGAGCCGAACAGAAAATGCACCAGATCCTCGTCGCTGCCTTTGAGCGAGACGATGACGACACCGAGCGCCAGGGAAATCAGAAAGAACGCGGCCAGCGAGGCATCTTCTTTGAGCGGAGTCGCCCGGGCAATCAGGCCGGCACCGATGGTGATGAGAAAGCCGACAACGAGGCCGCCGCCGGCCATGGCGAACACGCTCAAGCCAGCGACCAGAAAGCCGATCGCCACGCCAGGCAGGATGGCGTGCGACAGTGCGTCGCCGATCAGGCTCATACGGCGCAGCATCAGGAATACGCCGATCGGCGGCGCGCTCAATGCGAGCGCAGCCGTCGCAACCAGCGCGCGGCGCATGACATCCAGTTCGGCAAAGGGCGCGATCAGCGTGTCGTAAACCAGCATCCGGTCACGCCGCCTCGTGGATGCAAGTCTCGGCGCTGTCGTCGAATGCCTCGCACAGGCTGCGCGCCGCGCTCAGATTGTCCGGGGTCAGCACGTCGCGGGTCGCGCCCCAGGCCACGGGCTCGCGCGCGAGCAGCAGGCATTGCGGAAAGTTGGCCTTCACCAGTTCGATGTCGTGCGTCGCCGCTATGAGGGTGCGTCGCTCCTGATGCCATCGCCGCACCAGTTGCATCAGCTCGGCGGCGGTCTTGCTGTCGATGGCGCTGAACGGTTCGTCGAGCACAATGACCCTTGCATCCTGGATCAGCAGACGCGCAAACAGCATGCGCTGCATCTGGCCGCCTGACAGCGTGCCGATGACGCGCTCCTCGAACCCGCTCAAGCCGACGGTCGCGATGCCGGTTGCGATGGCGTCGCGCTCCTTACGCCCGATGCCACCGAATGGGCCGGACGTGCGCCACAGTCCCATCGCCACCATGTCGTAGACGGTGATCGGGAACGTGCGATCGATCTCTGCGGCTTGCGGCAGGTAGGCGATATCGCGAGTGTCGAAGCCGTTGCGCTCGATGCTGCCGGCGAGCGGCTTGAGCGTGCCGACGATGCCCTTGAACAGCGTCGACTTGCCGGCGCCGTTCGGACCGACGACAGCCGTGAGCGAACCGGCCTCCACGACGCCATCGAGATGATGCACGGCCGGATGCCGATCATAACCGAGCGTGAGATCGCGGAAGGCTAATACGGTCATGGGTTCAATCTGGGGTTCAACTTGGGCTCAACGCACCGCCCACAACGCCGCGGCCCAGATCAAGGCGATCAGGACGCCCGCGACCGCCAGTCGCTGCATGGCCGACAGCCGCAGCAACGACAGCCCAAGCGGCGGCGATGGATGCCTCTCGCCGCCATGCTGGTGGAAGGTCATGTCGCCAAGTCCCGTGGCCGGAAGGGCCTCAATAATGTTATAATATAACATTACAATCGATTGCCGCCAGCCCTGTGCCAGCCGCCACCGCCGTTGCGACCAACTGCAGCAATCGGCAAATCGCCCGCGGCATTGGCCGCCCGCCACTTTCGCGCTATGGAAAAGGCAAGATTGCGCGGTCGAATGGGGCCGCATTGGGAGGAAATCGATGAATCACGTTACCAGACGCGCCGCCCTCGGATTTGCCGCTGCGGCCCCCTTTATTGCTCTTGGCAACCGGGCCTATGCCGACCCGGTCGTCATCAAATTCAGCCACGTCGTGTCGCCGGACGCGCCGAAGGGCAAGGCGGCGTTGCTGTTCAAACAGCTCGCCGAAAAATACACCGGCGGCAAAGTGACCGTGGAAGTCTACCCGAACTCGTCGCTCTACAAGGACAAGGAAGAGCTGGAAGCGTTGCAGCTCGGCTCGGTGCAACTGCTGGCGCCCTCGATCTCGAAATTCGGCCCGCTCGGGGTCAAGGAGTTCGACGTATTCGATCTGCCATTCCTGATGAGCGACGATACCCACGCGCGGCAGATGATGGCGAGCCCGATGATGGGCGACCTCAACAAGAAGCTCGAGGACAAGGGCGTCGAACCGCTCGCCTACTGGGATAACGGCTCTCACGTCTATACGGCCAACGTGCCACTGATCATGCCGGACGATTTCCGCGGCCTGAAGATGCGCATTCAGGGCAGCAAGGTGCTCGATCAAGTGGCGCGCGATCTCGGCGCCCTGCCGCAGATCATCGCCTTCGGCGAGCTCTACCAGGCCCTGCAAACCGGCGTCGTCGACGGTGAGGACAATGTACCGTCCAACATCTGGACGCAGAAATTCTACGACGTACAGAAGTATCTCACGGTGTCGCACCACGGCCGGCTGACCTATTCGCTCATCACCAACAAGAAGTTCTGGGATGGCCTGCCCGCAGACGTTCGCCCCGGGCTCGATCGCGCGGTGAAGGAATCGACCGATTTCTTCGACGATACCGCCGCCAAGGACAACGTCACCGCCCTCGATCAGATCAAGGCGACCGGCAAGGTGCAGATGCACGTCCTCACCGACACCGAAAAGCAGGCCTGGATCGCCAAGCTGATGCCGGTCCACAAGGAGATGGAAGGCCGTTTCGGCAAGGAGTTCATCGCCAAGATCTACAAAGCCTCGGGTTTTGTCCCGCCGCAGTCCTGAAGGCGCTCGATCCCTCCCCGCTAGCGGGGAGGGATTTGGCTTTTGGAGACATCGGTGATCGACCGCATTCTCAATCGGCTCGAGGAGTGGATCATCGTCACGCTGATCGCGGCGGCGACGGCGCTCACATTCGTCGCGGTCGTGCATCGCTATGGCGCCAGCAATTCGGCGAACCTGGCTCGTTGGGCAGGACTGCACCAGCTTCTGACGCTCAAGGCCGCGGCGAACTGGGTCTATACCCAGCTCGCTTCGGTCAATCTGGCCTGGGCAAACGAGCTCTCCACCTACATGTTCGTGTGGATGGCGAAATTCGGCGCCGCACTCGGCGTGCGTACCGGCATCCATGTCGGCGTCGACGTCTTCGTCAACAAACTTTCGCCGGCGGCGCGCAAGCCGGTCATCGTGTTCGCGCTGCTATGCGGCGCGCTTTTCACCGGTGTCATCGGCACGCTCGGCGCGGTTTACGTGTACGAACTTGATCCCGACCAGGTCTCGCCGGAGCTCGAATGGCCGAGCTGGATCATCTATCTCTGCATTCCGCTCGGTTCGTATCTGATGTGCTTCCGCTTCCTGCAAGTGATGTGGCGCTACCTCCGCACCGGGTACGTCCCGCATCAGGGGCATGGCGTCCAGGGACATGGCGTCGAATACGAGAAGCCGCATGACGCGCCGGCGCCGGTCGCGGTCCCGGCAAGCGAGGCGGCGCGATGACGGCGGTTTCGCAGGTTTCCAAGCCGGCTGAGCCGCGGTCGCTCGGCGACAGCATCACCGCCGCGCTGATTGTCATACTGCCGATCGCGCTGGCGCTGATCTGCTTCGCTGCCCGCCTCCACATCATCGAACTGTCGCATACGGTGCGCGCCGAATTGCTGTTTGCGCTGCTGCTCGCCTTGATGGCGTCCGGCATGCCGATTTCGATCGCGCTTGGCCTGTCGGTCCTGACCTATCTATTCATCCTTTCCGACGTCGATCCGAAGATGGTGGGCCTGAAGCTGTTCACCAGCATCGATCGCTTCGAAATCATGGCGATCCCGTTCTTCATCCTGGCGGGCAATTTTCTCACGTCAGGCGGGGTGGCGCGCCGCATGATCGACTTTGCCAGCGCGTTGATCGGGCACTGGTATGGCGGCCTGGGCCTGGCCGGCGTCGTCGCCTGTGCCCTTTTCGCGGCGATCTCCGGTTCCTCGGTCGCGACCGTCGTCGGCATCGGCTCGATCATCCTGCCGGCCCTGCTGGAGCAGGGCTATCCGCCGCGCTTTTCCGCCGGCGTGATCGCCACGTCCGGTGCGCTCGGCATTCTGTTTCCGCCCTCGATCAACCTCGTTATCTATGCGGTCGCAACCAGCGGCATGCAGCCGCGCGGGCCGACCGGCGCGGTGGTCGATTCCGCCTCGATCGGCCAGCTCTTCATCGCCGCGCTGATACCGGGCCTGATCCTTGCCGTCATGCTCGGCGCCACCACCTGGTATCGCGCCTGGCGCAACGATTATCCGCGGATGAAGCGCTCGAGCTGGGGCGAGTGCATACGCACGTTTCGCGAAAGCGTGTGGGGCCTGCTGCTGATCGTGTTCGTGCTCGGCGGCATCTACTCCGGTCTGTTCACCCCGACCGAGGCGGCAGCGTGCGCTGCCGTCTATTCCTTCTTCATCGCGGTCTTTGTCTACAAAGGATTGAAATTCTCGGAAGTGCCGGCTGTGCTGCTCAAGGCAGCTTCCCTGAGCGCGATGATCCTCTACATCATCACCAATGCGGCCGTGTTCTCCTGGCTTCTGACGTCGGAGCAGATTCCGCAATCCATGGCCGGCTGGATGACCGCACAAGGCTTCGGCGTCGTGGCGTTCCTCCTGGTCACCAACGTCGTGCTGCTTGCTGCCGGCAACTTCATGGATCCCGCCGCCATCACGCTGATCATGGCGCCGATCCTGTTTCCGATGGCCGCGGCGCTCGGCGTGCATCCGGTTCACCTCGGCATCTTGATGGCGGTCAACATGGAAGTGGGACTGTGCCACCCGCCGGTCGGATTGAACCTCTATGTCGCCTCCGGCATCACCAAAATGGGCATCACCGAACTTACGATCGCGGTGCTGCCGTGGCTCGTCACGATGCTGATCTTCCTGGCGATGATCACCTACATCCCGGAAATTTCGTTGTGGCTGCCGCGCGCGCTCGGGATGTTGTGATTCCGGGCCGTCTATGATTTTCCGACATTTCTGTTGCGCAGCGCGCGCACGGCGCGGGCCACCGCATGGCCGGCGAGGAAGCTCAGTGCGATGGCGACGGCAAAGTTGATATTGTCCCACCATTCGTATCGGGTCTGCGGCATGAGCGGATCGCCTGAATTCAAGCTCTCCGAGACCGTCATCGCGACAACGCCGACGATGCCGAGCGCGATCGCGAACAGGAATGCCGGCCCCGCGCCGCGCCGTGCAATCCGGAGCAAGGCAAAGCCGGACAGGAGTGGCACGACGATACAGGCGGTCCACAAATATTCCGTCCTGAGGTCGAATTCATTGACGATGAGGTGGTGCGCTGCAATGAGAACAGCTAGCGGGATGACGAAGTAACGCAGCACATCGGAAAGCAATGGCTTTGCCACGGCGTCTTCGGTTTGTGCGACGGCGGCGCGCGTTTTTCCCGTTCGTGAACTCTGCGTCGCGACATTGGCGTCGCCCGCGGCGGCTCGATCGATGGCGCCGATCAAACGGTCCATATGGGTGCGAAAATCGCGACCCGTCGTTACTTCCGCGGCGTTGAGAAAGGCGAAATTGCCGAACTCGGGGGGAAGCTGTGAACTCGCCGGCATCTTGGCGCCGTCAACGAGAACCGGGATGATCGGGGTCTTGTGCTGAAGTGCCGTTTCGATCTCGACCCTGACGGGATCCGTTTTTTCCTGCATTCTTGCGAGGCCGTCGGCGTTGACGCCGAGCCAATTCGGTCCGATCACCGCGACCACGACATCGGTTCGCTGCAACGTCTCATGAATGTGGGACCGGAAATCGATGCCGATCGGAATATTGTCGACATCCATGAACACCGAATCTTCGCCGAAATGGCCAGTCAGGCGATCGAAAATACGCCCGGCTATAGCAGACGAATCCGAGCGCCGGTACGAGATGACGATCGCCGGCATCAGTTACGGCGCCTTCTAGTTGGTGATTTGAAAGCTGAATTCGCCGCCGCCAATACGCCCGTCCTTGTCCTTCAATTCGACCCAGAATTGATGCTTGCCGGGCGGAACCTCGGCTCCTGGCAGATTAATGCCTTGCGCAGTGATGAACGGTGCAATGCGCTGGGTAATATCGATGGCCGGCTCCTTGAGGTATGTCACGACCACGGAACCGGGGTCGATCACGGCGCCACCGAACGCGCGAAACTGTAATTTCAGGTCCAACGGCGAGTGCATCAACCCCGCATTGGGAGGTGGCGACACGACGATCACGTTTGGCCGGCGGGTGGGACTGCCGCGCAGCTCAAGCGCGGGAACCGTGCCGGCCGGCAGCGCCGCTTCCGCGGTGGTGATGAGCTCGAACGCGCCGGCCGGTATCGCCGTGGCAAAAAGGCTTATGAGGCCCATGGCGGCGAACAAGGCCGCCTTCCTGCGTGTCGAAAGTGGCGCCGATATTGTCTCGTTCTGACTATTCATATCCTTGCTGCGAACACCACTTTTCGATCAAGAACCGCCGCCATCGCCGATAACCGAATAAGGCGCCCAGAACAATGGATGCGCATAGGTGAAGGCCGTACTGCCGGAGCCATCGACCGAGCCATGTCCGTCGAGCAGCGCCATCATCGCTTGCCGCAACGCCTCGCCGCGCGAAAGTGCCGGATCGGCGCCCTGGCGCCGGAATATGTCGGTGATCAGTTCCCGGGCCGACGTCGACTGTACCGACCAATTGGTGACGAGCAAGGCGCGCGTGCCGGCGTAGAAGAATGCGCTGCCAAGTCCAGACGCCGCTTCGGCGCCGGCGCCGGCTCCCGCCGCGGTATTGCAGGCCGACAGCACGACCCAGTCGGCGTCAAGCTTGAGCGCGAGAATCTTTTCCATGGTCAAAAGCCCGTCGCCTTTGGTCCCTGCAATATCGGGCGCCGTCAGCGCCAGCGCCGGCTGTGTCAGTCCGTCGATATCGCCGGGAACGAGCCCATGGGTCGCAAATGCAACGATGCGATAATGCGACAGATCGATGGTCTCGACGTTCTGCTCGTTGGCGTCTTTGCCGAGGTAAAGTGTCTTGGCCGGGTCGACGCCGAGCGCATTGGCGACCGACACCAGTTCCAGGCGGGTATCCGGCAGACGCGGCAGCATCGCCAGTTCTGCGACGTCGATATCTTCGGTGTGAGGAGCAGCACGCAGCTTGAGCGGGAAGCCCCTAGTCACCGTCGTCCCCGAACTGTCGCTGTCGTCCGCCGAAGCGATCTTCGTGGGCGCCGCCATCTGTGCGATTTCGGCGTCCGCTTCCGCCGCCTCCTGGGCATTGAAATAGGGATCGCCGAATCCGATCAGTTTGTCGCGGCCGGGCGAGCCCGCAGGAAGATGCCGCAATGTCAGCAGAGCCGCGGCGGAGGGCACAACCGTCACGGAATGATCGCGGGCGAGCCACGGCACGTTTCGATAGCCGGCGAAAAGCGGTTTCGCGGCTGGATCGACTTGTGACGGAGCTGTCGGCAGCAGACTCAGCGGCAATTCGCCGAGCGCCCCGTTGGTGACGACGATCAGACTTTTTGCGGGCTGCCAGGCGGCCTCGACCGGTTTCAGGAGCGCCTCGTAAAGCCCGTAGGCCAGCGTCAAATCGAAAGGCGGTATCTCCGACACCATCGTGACTTGCGGCTCGAGCGCCTGGCGCAGCGTGCGGACCTTCGCCTCGAGGGTGAGCGCGGTCAGCGGCACCGCCGCAAAAGCGATGGCGCCATCTTTCGGTACAGCCCAGACGAAGCTTGCATCCTGTCCGAAATAAAACGACAGCAGGGCTTCGCCTGGGCGCAGCGCGGCCCTGATCGCATCGACCGAGGGCAGTTTCGGGTCGACAAGGTCGGCATAGGCGGGAAATTGCCTGCTGATCTGCTGGTGTGCGGTCTTGCGGTCAGCGCGCAGCTTCTCGATCTCGGCATTGATCGCGCGCACCGCCTGGTCGTCGCGCTGGTCCGACGGCAGCGAGAGCATATTGTTGAGCGCACCGAGTGCTGCGTTGATCTGCTTGGCGGCGTCCTGGTCGGTGCGGACAAGTACGGCAAGCGCCGGATCCTTGATAACCGCGCGCGCGCTCGAATCGGCCAAAGCCTGCTGCACCGCATGGCCGCGAATGGCGTCGGCAAGACCGAAGGTCTCGGTCGCAACATTGTTCGACGGGCTCGCACCGCGTGCCAGGAGGCCGATATAGGTTTCGACGATCCGTTGCAGGCGGGCGCTCCGTGCCGCGACGAGAGTCGGGTCGTCGTCATCGGTCTCGCGCGATCCGGCCATCAGGACCGGGATCGCGGTCTTGAACTCGCGGATGGCGTCGGCGTCACGGCCGGCGCGGGCATAGCCGACGGCGAGCGTACCGTGCGCGGTGGCAGTGTCGAAGCTGTTCGCACCGGTACGCGTGATGTTCTGTTTGACCAGTTGCTCGGCTGCCGCGATCCCCGCGTCGAGCTGCCCGGCTGCGTAAAGAGCAACGATACGAGAGCCGTTGAGTTCGAATACCTCGCGTTGCTGCGGCGTCCATTGCGCCATGGCTTTGTCCAGCTCGGCGTAAATCGCGGCGGCTTCCTTGCCCTTGCGTTGCAGGACGAGGATGTTGCCGAGTTGCGAGAGAATGCCGGCGCTCACGCGGGCGTCGTCGCCGATACCGAGCGTGCGCTGCACGTCGAGCGCTGAACGCGCGAGTTTTTCGGCCTCCTGATAGCGGCCTTGCTCGACCAGGATACCGGCAAGCCCGATGATTTGATGCGGGGTCGCGGGATTGTACTTGCCCTGTGCCTTGAGCGTTCCAAGGAGTGCCCGTCGCGCGTCGGCCTCCGCTTCATTCAGCTTGCCTTGCTTGGCCTCATTGCGGGCAATCGACAACAGGTGGCTGTCGGCGATCTGAAGGAGGTACTCAGGGGGCGGAATTGGCGGAGTAAAACGCGGCAGATCCTTCACCGCGGCGCGCTGGAACGCCTCGGCGCGCCGATAGGCCGCTTCGGCGTCGGCATATTGCCCGCGCGCTTCGAACACCAAGCCGCGGACGGAATCCGAGGCCGCTTCCCAATTGTGACCATAGATTGGATAGGTGGCGCGCCACTTTGGATTAGGACTGCCGCGTGCCTCCTGAACCATGGCTTGCGCGCGGTTGGCGTAGGTGTTGGCTTGAACGATATCGCCCGTTGAAACCAGGGTATCCGCAATTAGCGTCAACGAGTTGATAATGGTTCCGAACCGGCCCGGCGTATTTCCTTCCTTGATTTGCGCCTCAAGAATCGCGATCGCGTCTTTTGGAGCGCCGAGAATCTTGTATTGCTGTGCGACCAGGCGGCTTGTCCGCGAAACGATCTTCTCGTCGAGGCCGTTCTTGGCGATATTGAGGGCCTGAAGGCCGTCGGCGAGCGCATCCTTGCTGCGCGCAAGCAGCGCACGCGCTTGCGCGCGGTCGTAGTAAAAGATTGCGAGCTTGGCGGCCGGCGCATTATTCGGCGGCGTTGCGTCTGCCTCGGCCTTGCGCTTGGCGATCTGGGCGTCGTCGGGCTTTTCGGTGTCGAGGATTGCCGTGATGTCGGCGATGGTGCGCGGCGGCGCGACAAAGATCGGAGCAACGGGAGCTGCGCCTGATGGAGCGACCGCTGTATCCTCTTTCGGAGTCGCCGGAGCCGCCGTGCCCGCCGCTTGCTTCTGCTCTTCGCGCATCACGCAAGGCCGCACGAGTGGCGCGCCGCATTGCTCGCGCACCGCCTCGGGATTGCCCTTCAGGCCCTTGGCGAGCGCGCAGGCCATGATTTGCGGATGCATCTGCTGCCGGCATGCCTCAATAATCTGGTCGTGGGTGGCGGCGAAAGCAGTCCGGAACAGAACGATCGAAATTACTATGCCCGCGCACAATGACGCCGCAGACCGAAATGTGAAGCAATGGGTCATTCGACCACCGTTGACGCGATGGCCGATTCTATGAGCGGCACATTTTCCGTGCAAGGACTGTCTCGGGCCCGCTCCGGGTTGAACTGGCGCTCGCAGTCGCGACCCGATGCTGCTCGACTTGTCGCCGTCACCAAACCGTCGCACACTCGATCCCAACGAGCGTCGAGGGGGAGGAATCCATGTCGCAAGTTGCTGCCGCATTGCCGGCACAGCCGGCCGCCGCGCCGCGCAAGCCGTGGTACCGGATCCTCTACGTCCAGGTCCTGATCGCCATCGTGCTCGGCGCGCTTATCGGCTGGCTGTTTCCCGATTTCGCAAAGAACGACTGGATCAAGGCGCTCGGCGACGGCTTCGTGAAGCTGATCCGCATGGTGATCGCGCCGATCATCTTCTGCACGGTGGTGTCCGGAATATCGCACATTTCGGAAGTCAAGAAAGTCGGGCGCGTCGCCGTCAAGGCACTGGTCTATTTCGAGGTGGTGTCGAGCTTTGCGCTGGTTCTCGGTCTCCTGGTCGCCAATGTGCTGCAACCGGGCGCGGGCTTCTCGGGCAAGAGCGATGCCGCGGCGGTAGCGACTTTTGCCAAGCAGGCCAGCGAGATGAAATCGGTCGATTTCGTCCTTCACATCATCCCGGACAGCGCCGTCGGCAGTTTCGCCGCCGGTGACATCCTTCAGGTCCTGCTGTTTTCGGTCCTGTTCGGATTCGCGCTAATGGCCGTGGGCGAACGCGGCAATACGCTGCGATCGTTGATTGACGATTTCGCGCACACGATTTTCGGCGTGATCGCCATCGTCGTCAAAGCCGCGCCGATCGGCGCCTTCGGCGCCATGGCCTACACGATCGGGCGATATGGGCCGACCGCGCTCGGCAATCTCGCCGGGCTGATCGCAACCTTTTATCTGACGTCGATCGTCTTTGTGGTCGTGGTTCTGGGTAGCATCGCCCGGATCGCCGGGTTCTCGATCTTCAAGTATCTCGGCTATATCAAAGACGAACTGCTCATCGTGCTCGGCACCAGTTCGTCCGAAAGCGTCTTGCCACAATTGATGGAGAAGATGGAGCGGCTCGGCTGCTCGAAGCCTGTCGTCGGACTTGTCGTGCCCACCGGCTATTCGTTCAATCTCGACGGCACGAATATCTACATGACGCTGGCGACGCTGTTCATCGCGCAGGCGCTCAATGTGCCGCTGAGCTTCGGCGAACAGATGACCATCCTGGTCGTGGCCATGCTCACTTCCAAGGGCGCCAGCGGTATCACTGGAGCCGGCTTCATCACGCTGGCGGCGACGCTCGCCGCGGTGCGGCCGGAACTGGTTCCCGGCATGGCGATCGTACTTGGCATCGACAAATTCATGAGCGAATGCCGCGCGCTCACGAACCTCACGGGCAATGGCGTCGCCTGCATCATCGTCGCCTGGTGGGAGGGCGAACTCGATCGCAAGAAGCTCGATGCCGGGCTTAACCGCGATATCGATCCAAGCAGCATCGAGACGGCGGTAACGACAGGCTGAACTTCGTTGCGCTCCGCGGCGCCGTCGCGGCCTTCAAAGGCTACACACGCCTCGACGCAAACGTGGTATGGTGCGGTCTGCTGGCGGGCATGATCCCGAACGGGATCGCTCTGGCAATTTGATTTTCTGATCATCAGCCCCAAACCGGGGTTCAAATCGATGGACGAACGGGCCAGTCAAGCGCCGAGCCCGGACGAAATTCGGGCGCAGGTCGAGCGCATGCTCGCGAGCGACGAACTCAGCCGTTCGCCGCAGCTTGGCGCTTTCCTGCGCTTCGTCGTGGACGCTGTGCTGCAAGGGCGGAGCGAGCGCATCAAGGCCTACACGATCGGCGTCGATGTTCTGCGCCGCGACGCCAAATTCGATCCGCAGCTCGATCCGATCGTGCGGGTCGAAGCGACCCGGCTGCGGCGCTCTATCGATCGTTACTATGCCGGTCCCGGCAGAGGCGATGCGGTCCGCATCGATCTGCCGCGCGGCAGCTATGTTCCGACCTTCAAACGGCGTTCGCGCGGCCCCGTTGCGCCGCCGCGCCGGCCACCATCACCGTGGCTCGACCGCTTGCCATCGATCCGCCCTCTGCTTGTCGGGGTTGTCGGGGTGCTTGCTATCGCCATCGCCGCTGCCGTTTGGCATAGCTTCGAGCCCTCCGCGAATGTTTCGCCAAGAGGATCACCGGCCGCGCCCCAATCCGCCGCGCCGGTATTGTCCGGCAACGGCTTGCCGGTTCTCTGGATGCCGGCCTTTCAGGTCGGCGGCACGCCGCAGCCGCACGGCATTTCGGCCCAATCGCTCCATGATGCGCTGACCGGCGCGTTCACTCGCTTCGATCTCGTCAACGTGCTTCTCGATGCCGGGGATAATCACGCGCCAGCCGGCGGGTCTGCGACCGGGCGCAATGGGCAAGGCGACTACCGGTTCGCCGGGTCGATCGAGTACTCCGATGACGGTGCCGCACGCCTGCTGTTCCGGCTGATCGATGTCTCCAATGACAGCGTGATCTGGTCACGCGTATTCGAACGGTTGCCCGCAAGTGACGACCAGTCGTCTTTCGAAGAAACGGTTATTCGCGAGCTTGCCGGCACTTTGCTCCAGCCCTTCGGCGTCATCTATGCCCATCAGCGCGCCAAAGTGCTCAGCGGGGCGCTCACCGACCCGCGCTATCATTGCCTCGTCGATGTTATCGAATCGTTCAGCGCGTTCGATCCAGCGCAACAGGCCCACGGCCGCGATTGTCTCGAATCGCTCACCGCGCGCGACCCGGGCTTTGCGCTCGGCTTCAGCTATCTCGCGGCACTCGATTTGCGCGAATACCAGTATGGCTTCGACGTCCGTCCGGGCGAGGCGCCGCCCCTCGAACGCGGCCTGACCGCAGCGCGCCGCGGTGTCGAACTGAATCCCGAATCGTCGCGCGCCTACGAGATGCTGTTCGTTATTCTGTTCGCGCGCCGTGAGCTCGCAGCCGCATTCGATGCGGCAAACAAAGCCATCGCGCTCAACAAGTATGACATGCGCTCGGTGGGCGCATACGGCGCGCGCCTGATCGCGAGCGGCGACATCGATAAAGGCATGGCGATGCTGCGGCAGGCGGGTAACGACGGCACCGTGCGGCCACCGTTCGAGGAGTTTTTTCTGTTTCTCGGCGAATATCTTCGCAACAACACGGCCGAGGCCGCGTTCCACTCCAGCCAGATCACGAATAACAGCTTTCAGCTCGGGCTCATCGCCCATGCCCTGGTCGCGGCGGAAAAGGGCGACAGTGATGCTGCCGGCCGGGCGCTCGATCGGCTGGTGGCGCTCAACGCGGCGTGGCGCGATGATCCGCGCGGCAGCTTGGCGAAGTTCTTCAACGCACCGGCGATCATCGATCGGCTGGCACACGATCTCGAAGCTGCTGGTCTCGCCAAATCGCCTTGAAAGAAGGCGGCGCAGGCCACCTGCTAAAAATTGGATCATCTTCCTAAGATATTGATTATACGAGCTTAAATTTCCATCTCGAGGCATTTAACTGCAAGTTTCTCGCCTTTGCGGGTCGGGTTCCATTAGGACCCGCGACTTCGCGCCGGAACCTCCGGGGTCGCTTCGACTTAATTCACAAATTTGCGTCGGTTTTGCCTACGCTTTTCGGGACGAGGTCTATGCCACTTGCTGTTGCTGAATATCTTCGCCACCTGGCAACCCGGTGCAGCCGAATGTCGCGCGACTGCAGCGATCCGGTGGTGAGCAAGGAATTGGTCATCATCAGCGTCGAGCTGGTCGAGAAGGCGGAAGTCTTGGAGGCGCATTTTTCGATGTCGCCAACGTCCGACGATTCGCATTCGGCCGAAATCGTCACTTCGGGCGGAGACAACGACGACGACGCCGCTTAGGCACACGATCGTTACAGATGCAGCGCAGGCTACGAGGCCTGCCGCATCGCCGCGGAGGACCGTCCGTTGCGCAGACCGTCGAGGATCGCGGTAGCGCGCGACATGGAGAATTCGCGCGTCTTCTGGTCGAACGCCTCGGGCGAACCGGGCATCATGTAACCGTGGAGTATGCCCGGAAAGATATGAACCTCGACGTTCTTCATGCGCGCTGGGATGGCGCGATAAGCGTCGAGCACTTCGACCGGCGCCAGCCGATCGCGATCGCCCCAAATGATGCAGACCGGCTCGCGAACGCCCTCGATATCCGAGGTGTAGTCGAGCATCCGGCTGCCGTGACACGAAATTCCGGCAGCGTAGCCTAGACGCTTCGGCCCGATGATTGCGTAAGGGCCCCCGTAACAAAATCCCATCGTCGCTGCGCGGCCGTTGAATTGCGGCAGGGTACGCAGATAAGCCAGCGTATCGATGAGATCGATCTCACCAGCCTTGATCTTTTCGAGGCGCGGCTGTGAACGTTGCTGAGCGCGTTCGTCATCATGCGACAACGGCCCTGGCAGCGACTGCCAGAACAGATCGGGGGCGGCGGCAATAAAACCGCTTGCAGCAAATTCATCGGCGATGGCGCGGATGTCAGCATCGACGCCATGGACGGCGGAGGCGAGCACGACCGCCGGCACTGGATCGCCGGCATTCGGCGCAGCGACGTAGCAGTCGAATTCCCCGCCGCCGCTTGATCGGATCTTGACGGTCTGCCCTGACATAAGGTCCTCCCTGGGTACTGTTTTGTTTTATTCATGAAAATCGCCCGGCTGCAGCTCGATCGGCGTGCCGTGCGGCGTGCGCTCGCAGGCATGTTCCCAGGCGTGGCGCGTGCGCATGAGTTGCGTCGCGCTGGCGACGCCTTTTTCCGCGACGATGCGTTCGAGCGCGTTCAGCCAGTGGCGGTAATAGGTTTCACCGGTGTCGGGATCGCCGGCGGCTTGCGCCTTCTTGATCTCCTCGCCGAGGATCGCCGCCCATTCCGTCCAGGTGAACAGGCCGCGCTCGTGAAGCGACAGCGCCAGCGCAAATGCCTCCGCTTCCCACGGCTCGCGAAATACCGGGCCCTCAGAGTTTCGAGGAATAGTTTGCACCGCGTCGGTTGCGCGGCGCGTGGCGGCGTCGCGGCTCATGCCGGCTCCAGGTACGGTTCGAACGCCTCGATGGAAACCTTGAGCGTCGGCTCGGCGCTTTCGCCCCACAATTCACGGCCGTCGAATAGCACCGTGTAGAGCCATTGCGGGTCATCACCCTTGCCGAGAGCGGCGGTGTCGGGAAAGACGTGGCAACCGCGGATCGCTTCGACCGTGCCGACGCGGTCCCGGGCGTACCGCGGCAGACGCGTGTGAGTCTGCGGATGGAGGTTCTTGGTGCGCACGCGATCGCCGGGTTTGAAGCGGGTAGGGGCCTGCGCCGGACGCGCGAACGAGCCGCGGCTCAAAGTTTTGGGAACGTCGGCGGCGGCCAGTTTTCGCTTGAGCGGCCTGCCAGGGCGCAGCGCGTGGCCGGCTTCGAGTTCGTCGGCGCCGACGAGACCCATTTCGACCAGGAGGTTTTCCAGCCTGACGGCCCATTTTTTGTAATAGGAACTCGTCAGGTAGACATCCGGCGGCAGGCGCTCGATGCCGTAGCGTGTCTGGTCGATGGTCCAGATGCCGGTGTAACCCAGTGCGCGATTGAGCGCGAGCGTGCGGCCTTCCCATTCGGCGTGGAATACCGGCTCGTTCGGCTCCGGCTCCACCTTGCCGAAGCCGTGCATGCCGCCCATGTCGTGGATGCCGTCCATCAGGAAACGTCCTTCGGGTTCTTTGGCAGGCCGGTGCCGATCATGCAGTCGCGCGTGACCAGCGCGGCGAGTTTCTCCTCACTCCAGCCTTCTGTGCCGGCGGGCCGCATCGGCAAGACGATGAAGCGTGTCTCGGCGGTCGAATCCCAGACCCGGATGTCGGTGCCGGCCGGCAGCGTGACGCCGAAGTCCGCCAGCACGCCGCGCGGATCGTTGACCGCGCGCGAGCGATAGGGGGCCGATTTGTACCAGACCGGGGGCAGGCCGAGCACTTCCCACGGATAGCAGGAGCACAGCGTGCAAACGATCATGTTGTGGAGTTTCGGCGTGTTCTCGACCGCAATCAGGTGATCGCCGACACGGCTCATCAGGCCGAAGGCGCCGACAGCCTTGCTGGCATTTTCAACGAGCGCCTTCTTGAAGGCCGGGTCGCTCCAGGCCTTGGCGACGACGCGGGCGCCGTTATGCGGCCCGACCTTGGTCTCGTAGGCCTCGATGATGGCGTCGAGCGCTGCCGGATCGACATAGCCCTTTTCGGCCAGCACGGTCTCGAGCGCCCGCACGCGCAACTGCATCTCCGAGAGTTCGGAGCCGTGTTCGTGATGATCGTCGTGATGATTGTCGTGATCCTGGACCATGGCGCTTCCGAGCCGTTGTTTCCGCGGAGAATGCCGCTTCGCGGTTTCCCCACACGGCCATTATAGTACGGCGGGGAACGCATGCGAAACACCGCCCGCTCCATCGGCCAAAAGGTCGCCGATGCCATCGACCGTGCCACGGCGGCCATCGGCCGAGCGGCGGCGTGGTGCTGCCTTTTCGCCGTACTGGCCGAATTCGCAGTGGTTTTGATGCGCTACGCCTTCGGCATCGGTTCGATCCGCCTTCAGGAATCGGTGGTCTATGCCCACGCCGCTTTGTTCATGCTGGCCGCCGCCTGGACGCTGCAAATCGACGGCCACGTTCGTGTCGACGTTTTCTACGCCCAGGCAAGACCGCGCGCGAAAGCGTTTGTCGATCTCGCCGGCGCGGTCGTGTTCCTGCTGCCTTTCGCGGCGGTGCTCGGTTGGCTGTCCACGCCCTACGTGGCGCGGTCGTGGTCCATTCTGGAAGGTTCGCATGAGGTCAGCGGACTGCCGTTCGTATATCTGCTGAAAACCTTGATCCCCCTGTTTGCCCTGCTCATCGGCCTGCAAGGCATCGCGCAGGCGATCCGTGCCGCGCTGGTGCTGAGACAAATGCCGCCGCAGCGATCCGGCTAGGCGATGGGCGAGGTTCTTGCCGTCTCGATGGTAATCGCGGTCTGCGTGCTGCTGCTCGCCGGCTATCCGGTCGCGCTCACGCTCGCCGGCCTGTCGCTCATGTTCGCTGCCGCTGGTTCGGCGGCGGGCGTGATGAATTCGGCGCTGCTCGGCGCGCTGCCGGAGCGCATCTTCGGTGTCATGACCAACGATGTGCTGCTCGCCATCCCGCTCTTCATCTTCATGGGCGTGATGCTCGAGCGCTCGCGTCTTGCCGAGGATTTGCTCGAAACGATGGGCCGCCTGTTCGGCGCGTTGCCCGGCGGCCTTGGTTTCTCCGTGATCCTGGTCGGCGTTCTGCTCGCCGCCGCCAAAGGCGTCGTCGGCGCGACCACGGTGACCATGGGCCTGATCGTGCTGCCGACCATGCTGCGCCACGGCTACGACAAGGCACTTGCCGCGGGCACCGTGGCCGCGACCGCGACGCTGGCGCAGATTTTTCCGCCGGCGACGGTGCTGGTGCTGCTCGGCGACCAGCTCAGCAATTCCTATCAGGCGGCGCAATTGGCGAAGGGCAATTTCGCACCGCAGACGGTGTCGGTCGCCGACCTGTTCGCGGGCGCGATCATTCCCGGACTGGTGCTGGTCCTGTTCTACCTGATCTACCTGATCGGCATCGCGATCTTCTTTCCGGAAAAATCGCCGGCCATCGCGCCTGACCCGAATGGGCCGCGGGGGCTCGCGCTGCTGCGCCGTCTGATCGCCGTCATGGTCGCCCCGATCGCGCTCATCCTCGCCGTGCTGGGCTCGATTCTCGGCGGCATCGCGACGCCGACCGAAGCCGCATCGGTCGGCGCCGTCGGTGCGATCGTGCTGGCGGCGTTGCAGTCGGGGGTCGTCGGCCTGCTGATGCCGGTGGTGATGCGCACGACTCAGATCACCAGCATGATCTTTCTGATCCTGATCGGCGCGACATTGTTCAGCTTGGTGTTTCGTGGCCTCGGCGGCGACGTGATGGTCGAACGCGCGCTCACCAACCTGCCGGGCGGCGTCGCCGGTGCGACGCTCGCGGTCATGGCCGCCCTGTTCGTGCTCGGCTTCGTCATGGACGCCTTCGAGATCATCTTTGTGGTGGTGCCGATCGTGGCGCCGGTACTGTTGCAGATGCCGGGTGTCGATCCGGTCTGGCTCGGCATCATGATGGCTGTGAATCTGCAAACCTCCTACATGCATCCGCCGCTCGGTCCGACATTGTTCTATTTGCGCGGCGTCGCGCCGCCGGAGGTGACGACGCGCCACATTTATCTCGGCGTCATTCCCTATGTGCTGATCCAGCTCGTCATGCTGGTGGCGCTGTGGTTCCTGCCGGCGCTGGTGACCTGGCTGCCGCACAAGCTTTACGGCGGTTAAACCAGTTAGTCGGGATATTCGCCCGAGCATTGCACTCGCAGGAACGCTTGTAAGGTTGCCAAAGCCGTTGACCACGCCTTGCGCGAGTGGTGCATTAGAGCGCGGGACAGAGGGGCAAAGTATGGCCGACGCAAGCGTTCGCCGCACCATGTTTTGGGTGAGCAGCTTGCGATGATTGAACCCGGCACCTGCGATTAAGTGGGACGATGATACTTGGATCATTTGGGATGTTGGCTTTGGGGAGGATGTGAAAAGCTCGGGGCTTCTCATGCCCCACATGGAGCCTAGATGCTTTCGATTTTCATGCGCAAAGCACCTAATCGTTGAACACGTGAAGAATGCAAACACTCTCACTAACCTTGTGATCGAAGCTCCGCTGTCAGTGTGCTTTAACAAAGATGGAAATCCGACTCCTCGGGTGTGCGTCGAAAGAATGGAAATTGAAGGTAAGACAAAATATCGCCGTTGGCATCAGGTAGGCGGCATAATGGTTGCCGCGATGCACGTGATTCGCGCTATTGCCGACGCAGCTCCGGAGAAGCCGGTGCGATTGTTTGGAGGATTTGTTTCGTACAAATCCAAACGGGTACGGTCCGACCATTGCAGAGATGTGACCTTGCTCCGCGAGGTTATCCAAGAGCCTGAGAGATTCGCCAAGTTGGGTTGCATCTATTCCGGCGAAACTCTGCGCGGCGATCCGACTAATAAAATTGAGAGTGCTTTCAAGGTATGTCGCCTAGATTGCGGCGTGCCCGTTGTCATCAAGAGAGAAATCCCGTGTGCCGCTTAGTGCTCGCTACGTGCATCGGAGGAGGGTGGGCGCTATGTTCGAAAGGTTCCGGCAGAAAAAGCTCATTCAGGCGGTAGCCGAAAGCCCCATCGGCAAGATGCTTGATCAGGTCGCCTTAGCTACCGCAGTAGCCGAGATGACTGGGCAATACGTTCAATCCAGAAATGGCATTTCGATTGTCAAAGATGACAATGCTAGTGTGATCGAGACTTGGAGTGGAATACGACTTGAGGCGATTTCACAGCTATGGGGAACAGGCCCCATTTCACACGAACTGATAATCGACCCAGCCAAGCATCCGAAGCTGCTGGACGCATTCATTGAAGGTTCAAATTCCTACTTGCATGCGAAGAAATCTCCACAGAATGAAATTGACGCGACAATTACAGCAATGCTCCGCATCTACGACGTGTTAGCACAAATGGATTTCGATGTTTGTTCGCCTTATCTACAGGTCAGCAAAGAAAGTCCCGGCTACGTTTCACGGTACGCCGGTCTCGTTGAGGAAATGAGAAAGCTGCATATTAAATGGCAGGGGTTCATGTACGCGATACGCACCAAGGCTAATTTTCTACCGCCCGCGCCTGACACGGTATTTGTAACACTTTGGCGAAACGTGACGTACAGGTCGAAGGTAATTGCTTTGTGTGCTCGGCTTGGTCCAAGTTACCTAGCGAATTTTGCGGCTCTGAAAGAGGTGGTGTCGAAGGGCAACGAGAGCACGGCGGGTCTTGATAATCTGATCATCAAGATTTTGACGGCCGACGATCCCGAACGATTGCCCAGTGATTAGACGGCTCGCAAATTCCCCTCGCAATGACGATCCTCACAGATCGCCGAGCCCGTATTCGGCCCAACGCGCCTTGACGCGGGCTTCGTCGTCCGGATGCGGCTTCACCGTGGGCGGAAAGCGTTCGTTGTTCCATCGCTCCTGCCGTTCATGTTTCCAGGAGCGCGTCGCGTCGATCAGCATGCGGTTCCACAAGCCGGTGCCGAGCTGCGGCACGTTGCGGTCCTCGAGCGGAGTCGATGGATCGATCGGCGATCCGAAAATTCCCGGAAAAATCACCACGCCGCCTTCGCCGGCATTGACGCGGTGCGCGTAGGCCCATTCCACCTGTTCGTCGTCGGCCGGATCGATGTCCTCCTCGACCACGATCACGTGCTTGTAGCGGTACTGCGCGGCGCTGTTGCCCCATAGCGCCGCCGCGATCTGCTTGGGCTGGCCCTGATAGTGCTTCTTGATCTGGATGCGGATATTGACGCCGTTGGTGATTGGCGGCGCGTAAACGTCGAGCACGCCGGGGATGCCGGCGCCGTTGAGGATATTCCAGGCGATGGCGGCGCGCTGCACTGAGGACATGACGCTGTTCTCACTGTAGGACCCCGGCAGAGTACCCTCCAGCGAGCCGTTGAAGATCGGATCGCGGCGGTGCGTGATGCAGGAGATTTTCATCGACGGCCGCAGCGTCGGCAAGTCGGAGACGTAGCCGGTGAATTCGCCGAACGGACCTTCCATCTCGTAGGTCGCCGGATCGTCGCTGATGGTGCCTTCGATGACGATCTCGGCGCTCGCCGGCACCGCGAGATCGACGGTCTCGCAGCGCACCAGCTGCGCGGGCTCGCCGCGATAGCCGCCCATCACGTCGTATTCGCACACGCCCGCCGGCAGCGGCGAGCCCGACAGGAACGACATGATCGGGTCCCAGCCGATCACGCAGGCGACCGGCATCGGCTGGCCGCGCGCAGCCCATTTGACGAAGTGGGCGCCCCAGTGCTGGCCGCCCTTGATGAGCAGGAACGGTGTCGTGTCTTTCTGGCCGATCATGCCGCGGTACAGGCCGACGTTCATGACGCCAGTGTCCGGGTCCTTGGTGACGATTGACGTGAAGGTGTGGATATAGCGTCCGCCTTCGAGGTAGTGCCATTTGGGCACCGGAAATTCCGTCTGATCGATGTCCTTGCCGCGGACGATGACGTCTTTCACCGGGCCGGTGTCGATCATGACCGGCGCGATGGTTTCGCGGTTTTTCTGCATCACGTACTGGACCAGTTCGCGGTTGGTGGCGGTTTGCGAAAAGCCGAGCGCTAGCGCGAGCCGCGACCGGGAACCGAGGCTGCTGGCGAACAGCTTGGTGCAGCGACCGCCGCTATAGCCCTTGATGTTTTCGAACAGCAGCGCCGGGCCCTTCTTCTCGAGCATGCGGCGCGTGACGGCGCCGATCTCGCGGTCCCAGTCGACCTCAGCCTTGATGCGGCGCAATTCACCGTGCTGTTCGAGCTGCGCCATCCACTGCCGCATGTCCAAAAAGCCCATTCTGCGCTCGCTTTCGAAATTGCCGGCAAGAGATATCGCCGCGCTTGATCGCGGCATTAATTCCCGCAATTCTCGGCGTTCGCAATGGGTCAATCACGATCCGCAGGCCGGGGAGCCCAACGCAGCCATGTCCGCAGCACAAATCTTCGATCTCCACGGCAAGGTTGCGCTCGTCACCGGCGCTTCGAGCGGGCTCGGCGTGCGCTTTGCCGAATGCCTCGCCGAGAATGGTGCGTCCGTGGTGCTGGTGGCGCGCCGCGCCGATCGCCTCGCCGACGTCAAAGCGCGGATCGAGAAGGCGGGTGGCCGCGCCATGGCGGTCGAAGCCGACGTGCGCGATCGCGCGGTGATGAAAGCCGCCTTCGATGCCGCGGAGAAAACCTTCGGCACCGTGACCATTCTGGTGAACAATGCCGGCGTGGTGACCGCCGGCCGCGCCGTCGACTTGTCCGAGGAGGAATGGCGGCGCGTACTGTCAACCAATCTCGACGCCGTGTTCTACTGGGCGCAGGAAGGCGCGCGCCGCATGCTCGCCGCCGGCACAGGCGGCGCCATCGTCAACATCGCCTCGGTGATCGGATTTGGCGTCGCCAAGGGCGTCATCGCCTATGCCACCGCCAAAGCCGCCGTGATCCAGGTCACCAAGGCGCTGGCGCTCGAACTCGCGTTCAAGGGCATTCGCGTCAACGCCATTGCGCCAGGCTGGATCGTTACCGAGCTCAATCGCGATTACCTGATGAGCGAAAGAGGTGCGGAGCTCAAACGCGATATTCCAATCGGCCGGTTCGGCGAGGAACGCGATCTCGACGGTCCGCTGCTGCTGCTCGTCTCGGACGCGGGACGGTTCGTAACCGGCGCCACGATCGTCGCCGACGGCGGCCAGATGGTCGCGCTCCGCGGCTGAAAAGTGCGACGTTACAGCGGCCGGTGCATGCGGCCGAACAGCCAGCCAAGCCCAAGCGCGATCACGACGGCCGTATAGGGCTGCGTTTCGATGGTGCTGCGCAACGCCTTCTCGAACGATCCCGCGGTCTTGCGCGCGGCCTTCTTGGTGGTGTCGGCGACCTGTGCGGCGCTGTCAGCCGCCTGGCCGTAGATGTCTTGTGCCGCCTCCGAGACCTCATCGGCAACGCCGGCGGCATGCTTCTTGGCATCGCCGAAAGCGCGGTTGAAATCGGAGGAATGTGCACGGCTCTCTGGCATTGAAATGCTCCCACTGGAATGACGTGTCGGAACACAACGCCCGAACAGGCGCGAAAGTTCACCGCCCGGAACGTTTGTCGCCGGCCCGTGTTGTTTTTGATGCTTGATCGATTTCGGGGCCGATAAGGACAGCCATGATGGACAACGAACCGAAGCGGCCAGAGCCGGAAATCATGCCGCCCGGCCCGAACACGGTCCCGCAGCGGAGCGAGCCTGAGATCCCCGCCGATAAGGACACGCCGGAAAAAAACAGCCCGGCGAAGGGAGAGAGTTGATGTTTCATCGCCGTGCATCCGAGTTTGAGCCCAGCGTTTCGGCCATTGCCGACCACTTACGCGCCATCGAGGATGAGTTGGGTACGATCGGGAAGTATGCCGGCCGGCGTGCCTCCGCTCATGCATCCGCGGCCGGCGGCCAGATTGCCGAGGCGCTCGGGCCGATCCTCAACGAGCTCGGCAGCCGCTTCCGCCGTGGCCGACGCGCGGCGGTCGACGAAGCGGCGAGCTTCGGCAACGAGGCGTTGAGAGTGGGCAGCCGGGTCGGCAGCGACGCGCTGTCGCGGATTGCCGATCAGGCCAAACACCGGCCGCTCTTCACGCTCGCGGTCGCAATAGGCGTCGGGGCGTTGATTGGATTTGCCGCACGGCGCGATTAGCCCAACCGTCTTCGGGGCCTGCTTCAGGACGCACACGAACAATCTGCTATGGTCCGGCGCGTTTGAGCCGGGCAGGTGGGTCGTGGGGGCCGAACAGGTCGTTCTTATTCTTTTGGGCGCTCTGGCCGGCGGCCTGGTCAATGGCCTGACCGGTTTCGGTACCGCGCTTACCGCCCTGGGGATATGGATCTATGCGATTCCGCCGACGGTCGCGGCTTCATTGGTGATCGTCTGCTCGGTGGTGTCGCAAACCCAGACGCTGCATCTGATCTGGCGCAAGATCGACTGGAGGCGCGCGCTGGTTTTCCTCATTCCGGGATTGATCGGGGTACCGATAGGAACGCTGCTTCTGCCGCACATCGACCCGAGACTTTTCAAGCTCGGCATCGGGTGTTTTCTCGTCGTCTATCCCACCTACGTGCTCCTTCGAAAGCGCCGGATCGAATCGGCATGGGGCGGCGCGCCGGCCAACGGCGTCGTCGGATTTGCCGGCGGCGTGCTTGGCGGACTGGCCGGTCTGTCCGGCGTCCTGCCGATTGTCTGGACCGATGTCCGCGGCTGGACCAAGGAGCAACGGCGCAGCGTCGTTCAGACCTACAATATGGCGATCCTTTCGCTTGCGCTCGTCTCTCACGCCGCCTCGGGCCTGCTGACGCGGCAGGTCGCCTTGGACGCCGTCATCGCGCTTCCTGCCACGATCTCCGGTGCATGGTGCGGTGCGTTTCTCTACCGGCGGCTGGCAGATGGCGGCTATCAGCGGGTGGTGATGGTACTGCTTCTGGTGTCCGGCATCGGACTGATCTGGACCAGCGCAACCTGAGATTCTTAATTGAAGGGGTTTCGCAAGCGTGTCGGCGGCGGCTCGGTCGGAGCGGTGCCGAAATTTGTCGCGTTCTGAAGGATCTGATTGCTGTCGAGCTCGCCGATATTGGTCGGCGACCAGGGGGTCGGCGGACAATTCGGGCCCTGCACGACGCCAAATCCGCAATGTCCGACATTGGCGGTCTTCAACCCGCCGACACCGGCGTTCTGGTTGCCCTTGCTCATCATCAGCGCCGCATAGAACGCGATCTCGGCCTGGGGGATTCGCCCGAGGTCGATGGCCAGGGTTTGCCAGTTGCGCGCCAGAGCGCCGAAATCGGGCCGCAGCAGCATGAAATCGCCGCCGCCATTGTGCATCGTGATGATGCCGAAGTGGTCGATGGCTTCGGTGCCCTTGGCGTTCTTGATGATGGTGGCCGTTCCACCGCGAATGCCGATTGTCGCGGCCGAAGTCGTGACCGAGGCTTCGCCGTTATGACTGAGTTGGCCGCCGACATAGCGCAACGCGCCTTCGGTGAGAGTGACGAGCATGTGGCCGTTCTGGGCATTTGGATCGTAGACATATTCATTGATTACGATGTCGGTATTCGGCGCGATGCTCATCGACGATCTATCGGTGAACCGCAGTTGTACGGTGCCGTTCGGCGTGGTGTGGATGCGCTCGTTATGAACGATATGCGCGCCGACGATCAGCGGCGCGGCGGCGCCGCCGGGAGGCGTACTTTCCGACAGCGGATTGACGGCGGTTGCGGTTCCGACCTGTTGAGCCGCAGCCGGAACAATGCCCATGACGGCGCTTATCGCGGCGACGGCAAGTCGGGTCCGGTGTTTCATGCTTGCCCTCAGAATCTAAAGGTCGGACCGGCCGCGACTGAATAGTCATGCATCGCAAACGCGGCGATGTTCGACAGATCGGCGCGGTATTGCACCAGCGTCGCCAGCATGAGCTGCTTCCAGATCGGGAATTCAAGGCCGAGGCCGACCCGCCATTCGAGAATGTGCGGCGTCGTCAGCGGATCGATCTCCGGATCGGGAGCGCTGTACTGCCAATGGGTAAAGCCTGCGGTTGGCGTCAGAGTCCACGTCCTGCCGTCGCCCAGCGGCGAAAAATTCCATGGCAACCATAGGTCGGCCGCGTAGCTGTCGTAGCCGAACGGATTATACGCCGCATCGGCGTGCGCATAGACGACGCGGGTCTGAAAACTCAGGCTCGAATAGACCGGCCCAGACGCCTGCAGACCGTAAGTCTGCAACTCGCCGTTCATGCCGCTGGCAAGCGGATAAAGAGTGAGATTGCGGAAACTCTGTTGCACGATTTCGACATACGGATCGAGCGCAACGTTGCCCAGATTGGCGTGAGCCGTCAGGCCGCCGCCGAGGCTGCCGTAGTAAGGCGCATCCGCCAGCAACCCTCCCATGGCCACCACGTAAGGCTTGACCGACAGCCCGATCGAACCTGCGGTCGGAATCCCAAAGCGCGGACCGGCGCGCAGTTCCAATTGGCCGATGTCGAATTGATGCAGTTTGAACTGCTGCGCGTCGTAGCCGATCGCGCTCGCTTCAAAGGTATCGCCACGCTGATTTTCGAAATCGTGGACATAGTTCAATCCGAATGCGCCGAACCAGTTTCCGTCTGGATGCGCGGCGAATTGGTTACTGAGCAGCAGGTGTGACGCCAATACCGTCTGCGGGCTCGGTCCGACGGACGCATTGGTCTGGTAGCGCAGGCCCGTCTGAGCAAAGCCGCTGAACTGATCGGGAAAGAGCTTTTTGTCGACGGCAACGAGCAGGTCTTCGGCCCTTTGCCGCAGGTCGGGCGTGGCGTCCGGCATCTTGAGCGCGGTCGTGAAGTATTCGTGCGCCATTTCGTAGTCGCCGAGCCGGTAATACAGCACGCCGAGTTCGAAGCGCACCGCCGAGAGATGGGGGTTGTAGAACAGAAGCTGCTCATAAGTGCTGATCGCCGATTCGATATCGGTCGACGGCGCCAGTGCAGCATATTGCAGTGTGTTGTTGAGGTCGGAAGGCCGCGTCAGGATGCCTTGAAACAGGGGGCTGAGGTCGCCGGCAAATCCGGACGGCGACTGCGCGGAGGCCGATTGCCCGGAGACAACAAGCAACGCCATCGGCGCCACGGCACCCGCAAGCAGCTTCCACAATGCCCGCCTGGCGATGATGCTCAAAATGAGTCCTTCACTCGTTCGTCAGAACCCGCCCGAATCGCAAGGCTTTGACGATGGCATTATTTCCGCTCGAAGCCGCGACATGACAATGTAGTCCGAGCCTCCCGCCGGGCCAAGCCGGGAATTATGGCGGGCGGTATAGTCTTACTGCGGCACAAAATTCGCCGCTTTGAGGAGCTTCGCGCTGCGTTCAAGATCGGCGCGGAGAAATTCTGTGAACTGTTCCGGGGTGTCCGCAACAGGTTCGATGCCCAATGTGTCGAGCCGGCCATCGGCGGCGAGCGCCTTGACCGCGTCGTTGACCCAGCCGTTGAGGCTGTGGACCCGTTCAGCCGGCATGCCCGGCGGTCCCCACATCGCCCACCAGGCGCCTAAATCAAGTTCTGGCAGTCCGAGTTCTGCCATCGTCGGAATCTCAGGCGCGAGGGCGCTGCGCTTCTTGCCGGTCACGGCAATGGCGCGCACGCTGCCGCCTTTCACCAGCGGCAACAGCGAAAGCATCGCCTCGATCATCATCGGCACATGGCCGCCGGCAACGTCGTTGGCAGCGGGCGCCGTGCCGCGATAGACCACGACCGGCACGTTCAGGCCGGTGTATTGATTGAACGCGACCTCGGCGAGATGTCCGGGCGCGCCAAGTTGCGCCGTCGCGAACGACCAGTCGTCGGGCTTCGCCTGCGCCGAGGCGACGATGTCCTTGACGGTTCGCTCCGGCCGGCCGTTGGCGATGATGTGAATGAGCGGCGCTTCGCCGGCGAGAGCAATCGGCGTGAAGTCCGTCAGTGGATCGTAGGGCACGTCGCGCATGACGAGCCGCGCCACGTTGTGCGTGGAGGCATGGAACAGCACGGTATAGCCGTCCGGCGCGGCGCGATGCACGTCGAGACCGCCGACAGTGCTGTTGCCGCCGGTACGATTCTCGATGACGAATTCGATGTTGCGCTGGGCGCCGATCTTGGCCGCTATCAGCCGGGCAAAAGTGTCGACGCCGCCGCCCGGCGACACCGGAACGATGATGCGGATCGGACGATCGGGAAAGGCGGCCTGACCGCGCCCGACTCGCGGCGTCACGAGCGCACCGACGCCTGCCAGCATTGAAGCGATTGCGGACCGGCGGTTCATCGTGGTTCCCCAAAGTGCGGCCCTTGTTCCCGGGCCATTGCCGCACGCGCTCATGGAGATATAGTCGAACGGTTTTTGCAACAGCTTTCACGGGACGATTGCGTCATGGCCGAGAACGCTATTCCGACGATCGACGTTTCGCCGCTGCGCAGCGGCAGTGAAGCGGCGCGGCGCGACGTGGCGCGGCAGATCGACGCCGCCTGCACGGATATCGGCTTCTTCCTGGTTGCGGGGCACGGCATTCCGCAAAACCTGATCGATACGACCCGCCAGCGCGCCATCGACTTTTTTGCGCTGCCGGTCGACGAAAAAATGAAAGTGCAGCGCCCGCCCGCCAAGATCAGCCGCGGCTACAACTGGCTTGGCGACCGCTCGGTCTCCTACTCGATGGGCCAGGTGGCGCCGCCCGACATCCAGGAGGCCTTCGCTTTCGGCCCGGAAAGGACCGGCGATCTCGCCTCGCGGGTCGACGAGACCAGCGCGAAAATGTACGCGCCGAACATCTGGCCGGAGCGGCCCGCCGACTTCAGGCCGGTCATGCTGGCGTATTACGAGGCGATGCAGGGACTGGCGTCGCAGGTGCTGCGCGCCATGGCGATCGCGCTCGACGTCGAGGAGGGTTATTTCGCCGAAAAATTCGACCGCCAGGCCAGCGTCACGCGCATCATCCGCTACCCGGCGGTGAAGCAAGCGCCGCTGCCGGGCCAGCTTCGCGCCGGCGCTCATACCGACTACGGCGCCATGACATTCGTGCGCGGCGACGACGTGCCGGGCGGCTTGCAGGTCAAGCCCCGCAACGGCGACTGGATCGACGTTCACATTCCGCGCGACGGCTTCTGCTGCAATATCGGCGACCTGCTGATGCGCTGGTCGAACGACCGCTGGGTGTCGACGCTACATCGGGTCGGCGTGCCGCCGATGGATGTGACGCCGAGTGATCGCATTTCACTGGTGTTCTTCCAGTATCCCAATCCGGACGCGGTGATCCGGTGCTTCGACAGCTGCGCTGGGACGGCGGAAAAATATCCGCCGATCACCGTTGCCGAGCATTATCTCGGCAAGCTGATGAAGGCCGGCCATTCGCGGCTCGACGCCGATGCCAAGGTTGCATTGGGCGACGGCGCGGCGAGGCAACCGCAAAGCGCGCATTGATTGCGCCGCATCGGTCAGTTGCGCGGGTCTTTCGGATCCGTGGTTGATGCTTGCTCGTCGCTTCGCGCGGCGAGGACGGCGAGACCGACAGCGCCCGCCAGGCCGCCCAGAATGATTCCGGCCGGCATGAAGCTGTAAAACACCAGCATCCCGGAATAGCCTTCAAAGTCGCTGGTGTGAAAGATGCTGGTCCAGGCAAAGCCGAGCGCGACGCCAATGACGCCCCCCAGGATTGCCCCCAGAATGAAGCCGAAACATCCGGAGCCGGCGGCCTTCATGGCGATGCCGGGCGGTCAGCCGCGCTTGGAATGGTCGCGCACGAGATTGATGATCGCGGAGAAATCCGCCGTAGTCTCGTGCTCGCGGGAGAACTGCTCGTAGATTTGCGCAGCGTGCGCGCCGATCGCGGTATCAACCTTGACCGATTCCGCGCCGGCTTTCGCGAGCTTCAGATCCTTCAACATCAGCGCCGCGGTAAAGCCCGCCTTGTAGCCGTTATTGGCCGGACTTGCCGGCACCGGGCCGGGCACCGGGCAATAGCTGGTCAGCGACCAGCATTGGCCGGACGATGCCGACACGACGTCGAACATCGCCTGGTGCGAAAGGCCCAGCTTCTCGCCGAGCACGAAAGCCTCGCTGACCACGATCATCGAGGCGCCGAGAATCATATTGTTGCACATTTTCGCGACTTGCCCGTTGCCGGCGTCGCCGCAATGCACGATGCGCTTGCCCATGCGTTCAAGCACCGGCTTGCCGCGCTCGAAGGCGTGGGTCGAGCCGCCGACCATGAACGTCAGCGTTGCCGCCTTGGCGCCGCCGACGCCGCCGGAGACCGGCGCGTCGAGCGTGGCGACGCCGCGTTGGGCCGCCAGCGTATGGGCCTTCCGCGCGCTCGTCACGTCGATGGTCGAGCAGTCGATGAACAGCGTTCCCTGCCGCGCCAGCGGCAGGACGTCGTCCCATACCGACAGCACATGCTCGCCCGCCGGCAGCATGGTGATTACGGTGTCGGCGTTCTCGACGGTGTCCCTGGCATTGGCGACGATCTGTACACCGTCTTTGGCGGCGGCCTCGCGCGAGGCGGCGACAAGGTCGAAGCCGAGCACGCGCTCGCCCGCTTTGACGAGATTGGCGGCCATCGGGCCGCCCATGTTGCCGAGACCGACAAATCCAATGTTCGACATCGTTCGCCTCATTCACTCGGGGAAATTGAGTTCCAGTGTTCCGACGGGTTTGAAGTGGCGTTCGACGATGGCGTCGGTCACCTCTTCGAGCCGTGCCGGGTGCCACGCCGGATTGCGGTCCTTGTCGACGATCGTGGCGCGAATGCCTTCGATGAAATCATGTCCGGCAATGCAGGCCAGCGCAATGCGGTAATCCTGCTGGAAGCTCTGCTCGACGCGGCCGAACGACAGCGCCGACCGGGCGTTTCGCAACGTCACTTTGAGCGAGGTCGGCGATGCTTTTTCCAAGGGGCCGAGCGCCGCGCGGGCGGCTTCGTTGCCGCTGCCGCGCAAGCGCTCGACAATGACTGCGACCTCGTCCGCGTCATAGCAGTGATCGATCCATGATCGCGCTTCGCGCAGGCGGCCCCCAGCCGGCGCGGTGGCCATCGCATCGAGACTCGCGCGCACCGCCTCGGGCATATGGCAGTCGGCCAGCGCAGTGGGAATTTCGGCAAGCCTCGCCGCTGGAATGTGAATGTCGGCCATGCCGCTGTAAATCGCGTCCGCCGCGCCGATGCGGTCGCCGGTCAGCATGAGATGAGTACCGACTTCGCCGGGCGCCCGCGCCAGCAGGAACGCGACGCCGACGTCGGGAAAAAATCCAATGCCGACCTCCGGCATCGCGACCGAAGAATTTTCGGTCACGATCCTGTGCGCGGCGTGGGAGGCGAGGCCGACGCCGCCGCCCATCACTACCCCGTCCATGATCGCGATCACCGGCTTGCGGTAGCGCGCGATCAGGACATTGAGGTGATATTCGGTCGCCCAGAATCGCTCGGGGAGCGAATCCCCAGACTTCGCCGCGTCATAGAGCGCGCGGATATCGCCGCCGGCGGCGAAGGCGCGGCCGCCGGCGCCGTCGATCAAGACCGCGCCGACCGCGGGATCGTCGGCCCATTGCCGCATGAACGCGGTCATGGTCTCGGCCATGTCGAGGGTGATGGCGTTGAGCGCTTTCGGCCGGTTCAGCGTGATCCGCCGCAGCGAGCCGAGTTCGCGGACGATGACGTCGCCGTCGCGGATGACTTTTTCGTTCATCGGCCGACGAGATGTCTCGCCACGATCAGGCGCATGATTTCGTTGGTGCCTTCGAGAATCTGGTGCACGCGTAGATCGCGCACGATCTTCTCGATGCCGTATTCGGCGAGATAGCCGTAGCCGCCGTGCAGTTGCAGCGCCTGATTGGCGACGTCGAAGCAGGCGTCGGTGACGAAGCGCTTGGCCATGGCGCAAAGCGTCGTGGCGTTGTCGTCTTTTGCGTCGAGCGCCGCGGCCGCTCGCCACAGAAAGGCGCGCGATGCTTCGAGCGCGGTCGCCATGTCGGCGAGGCGGAATTGCAGCGCCTGGAATTCGTCGAGGCGTTTGCCGAAGGCCTTGCGCTCTTTCATGTAGGCGAGCGACTTCTCCAGCGCCGCTTGCGCGCCGCCGAGCGAGCAGGCGGCGATATTGAGCCGGCCGCCGTCGAGCCCGGCCATCGCAATCTTGAAACCTTCGCCCTCGTTGCCGAGCCGGTTGGCGGCCGGCACGCGCACGTTGTCGAAGGTCACGGCGCGAGTCGGTTGCGCGTTCCAGCCCATCTTGCGCTCGTTGGTGCCGAGCGAAATGCCGGCGGTATCGCCCGGCACAACGAAGGTCGAAATCCCGGACGGCCCGTCGCCCCCGGTCCTCGCCATGACCACGTAGATGTCGCCGGCGCCCGCACCGGAGATGAACTGCTTTTGTCCATTGAGCACATAATCGTCGCCGTCGCGCACGGCGCGTGTCGCCAACGCCGCCGCGTCCGAACCGGCGCCCGGCTCGGTGAGGCAATAGCTGGCGAGCAACTCCATGGCGCACAATTTCGGCAGCCAGTTTCGGCGCTGTTGGTCCGCACCGAAAGCGTCGATCATCCATGCCGCCATGTTGTGGATCGACATATAGGCCGCCACGGTTGGGCAGCCGGTTGCCAGCGCCTCGAAAATCAGCGTTGCGGCAAGCCGCGACAGGCCGGAACCGCCGACGTCTTCGGCAATGTAGATGCCGCCCATGCCGAGCGCCGCGGCCTTGCGCATTTCGGCGACGGGAAAATGCCTGGCTTCGTCCCAGGCAATGGCGTTCGGCGCGAAAACTTCGTCGGCAAAGCTGCGCGCCATGTCGCGCAGTGCGACCTGATCGGCGTCGAGCGAGAATTGCGCCGCCGCGCCTGGTGTTTGATCGAGCATCGCGGGTGTCAGCCGTCCGCTGCCGCGCCGGCGAGCTTGCGTTCGGTCTGCGCGAGAGCGCGCGACTGCCATAGATCGTTCGCCAGCATGCCGATCGCCATGGCGACGACAAAGACGATCACGCCGGGCGACAGCGTGGCGAGATTCGCAATCGCCGGGCCGGGGCACAATCCGACTAACCCCCAGCCGATGCCGAAAAGGGCGGCGCCCGCGAGCAGCGGCCGGTCGATCGCCGTCGCAGTCGGCCAGCGCGTCTGCCTGTCGAACAGCGGCGGGCGCGGCCGTACCAGGGCATAACCAATACTAGCGACGGCAAGGCCAGTCGCCATGACCACCGCGAGACTTGGATCCCAGGTCCCGCCCGGTATGCCGAAGAAATCGAGGAAGCCCAACACTTTTGTCGTCGACACCATCTGCGAGATGACAAGGCCGAGGCCGAAGATGAATCCGCAGACCAGGCTTGCGAGCGCGGGCATGGCTCTATCCTCCAATCACGTGGCGCATCAGCGCGACCACGGCGATGGCCGCAGCCATGAACACCAGCGTCGCCGCGATCGAACGCGGCGACAGCCGCGCGATGCCGCAAATGCCGTGGCCCGAGGTGCAGCCGCTGCCGAGTCTCGTTCCGAACCCGACAAGGAGACCGGCGACGGCGATGACGGCGTAATTCGCCGGCATTTGCGGCATCGGCACTGGGTGGTCGACCAGCGCGGCGGCGAGGGGCGCGGCGATGAGCCCGACGATGAAAGAGAGCCGCCAGAGACGATCGTCGGTGCGCGGATTGATAAGCCCGTCGGCGATGCCGCTGATGCCGGCAACGCGGCCGTTGAACACCATCAACAGCACCGCGGCGAGCCCGATCAGCGCGCCGCCGACCGCTGCCGAAATGGGAGTAAAATTTGCCATGGTTCGCCTCGTGGAGAATGCGGTTATTGGACGGTGGTTTAACGCGCCTGCGGCATAAGATATGAATTAGCCCGTCGCCTTGTCAGCGGCAATGAGGGGGCGAGACGTCCCGATGCACGCAGTCCTCAAGGCATCCGTTGGCGTCGCCGTTCTGCTCCCGGCAAGCGGCACTATGGCGTATGCGCAGGATTGCCCGCCGAATTCGCATCCAATCATTATCGCCATCCCCGGCAATCTGCGCACGGCGCATTGCTGGTGCAATGACGGCTATCAAAATCTTGGCGGCGTGTGTGTGCGGACGGAGCAACCGCCGGCCGCGCCAAGCGCGCCGACGTGGCCGCCGCCATCCGGCGGCAGTATGAATCCGGTCAGGTAACAGGCTATTCTTTCGTTTTCCCAACCGAGAGCAAGGCGCGCCGGCATGGATTTCACCCTTTCGCCCGAGATCGAGAGTTTGCGCGTGCGCACGCGCGCCTTCGTCGACGAGCACGTGCTGCCGCTCGAGGCCGATCGGCAAAATTTCTCGGATCACGAGAACATTCCGCACGATCGGCTCGAGCCGGTACGCGAAAAGGCGAAAAAAGCCGGTCTCTGGGCGCCGCAATCGCCGAAGGAATACGGCGGCATGGACCTGCCGATCGTCGCGTGGGCGGTGATGTACGAGGAAGCCTCGCGCTCGCTGTTCGGGCCATTGGCGATGAATTGCATGGCGCCGGACGACGGCAACATGAACGTCCTGAAAAAACTCGGCACGCCAAGGCAGAAGGACAAGTGGCTGAAGCCGATCGTCGAGGGCAAGGTGCGGTCGGCCTTCGCGATGACCGAGCCCGCGCCGGGCGGCGGCTCCGACCCCAGCATGATCAAGACCTACGCCGAGAAACGCGGCGACACCTGGAAAATCCATGGCCGCAAATGGTTCATCACCGGCGCCGACGGCGCGGCGCACTTCATCCTTGCGGCGCGCACCTCCGACGACAAACGGAAAGGCATCACCACCTTCCTGTTTCACAAGGACCAGCCGGGTTGGCGCATCCTGCGCCGCATCGAGATCATGGGTCCGGAAGAGCACGGCGGCCATTGCGAACTCGAATTCGACGGCCTCGAGGTGCACGACGACGATGTGTTCGGCGGCCTCGGCAATGGCCTGAAGGTCGTGCAGGTGCGGCTCGGGCCGGCGCGGCTGACGCACTGCATGCGCTGGCTCGGCTGGTCAAAGCGCTGCGTCGAAATCGCGCAGGAGTATGTTGGCCGCCGCGAGGGTTTCGGCATCAAGCTTGCCGACCGCGAGAGCGTGCAGATGAAGCTCGGCGAAGTCGGGCACAACATCCACATCGGCCGGCTCCTCACCATGCATGCCGCGTGGAAGCTCGACCAGGGCGATTTCGCGCGCAAGGAAGTGTCGATGGCGAAGCTGCACTGCGCTAATACGCTGCACCAGGCCGCCGATGTGGCGATCCAGCTCAACGGCGCGCGCGGCTATTCGAAGGACACCATCGCCGAATGGGTCTATCGCGCCGCGCGCGCCGCGCGGCTCGTCGACGGCGCCGACGAGGTGCACAAGATGGTGCTGGCGAAATTCATGCGCGAGGAAGGCCGCGATTTCTGGAGCTGGAGCGCGGGGAACCGGGTGTGAATAACGGTGCTGGCGCCGCGCTGGCGCTGAAGATCGCGATTGCCGATTACGGCCATACGCGCGCGCTCAAATCAGCGGCGGTCCCGATCGCGGGCGTCGCGCCGAGCTTCATCCAGGTCATGCCGATCATCGGCGCATTCCGGCGCATGGTGCGCGACCTCGAGTTCGATGTTTGCGAGATGGCGCCGACCACGTACCTGATCGCGCGGGCCCGCGGCGCGCCGTTTATCGCGCTGCCGATTTTTCTGATGCGCCGTTTCCACCACGGCGGTTTTGTCGTGCGACCCGATGCCGGAATCAGGGAGCCAAAGGACCTCGAAGGCAAGTCGGTCGGTGTGCGCGCCTATTCGGTCACCACCGGGATCTGGACTCGCGGCATCTTCGTCAACGAGTACGGTCTCGATTCCTCCAGGGTAACGTGGGTCGTCGACGATGAGGAGCATGTCGCGGCGCTCAAACTGCCGCCGAATGTGATCCATGCGCCGCAAGGACAGTCGCTGCAAAGCCTGATGGCGTCAGGCGCGATTCAAGCGGGCTTTACCGGAGCGGCCGGGGTGGGCCGCGCCGGTCCGCCGATCAGCGGCTGGGATCAGGGCGCGCAAGCCGCCGCGGCTGACATTTATCCGGAGCTGATCGCGAACCGTGAGCAGGTCGAAGCAGATTGGTTTCGCCGCACCGGCATCTACCCGATTCACGGCCTCGTGGTCGTGAAGGACGAGCATGTCTCGCGCCAGCCCTGGCTGGCGCGCTCGCTGATGAAGGCGTTCGTTGCCGCAAAACAACCTTACCTGGAGCAGCTCAGGGAAGGCCGCGGTGACAGCGCCGAGGACAAGCGCTATCGAAGTTTCCTGCCGTTGATGAGCGATCCGCTTCCCTACGGCATCGCCGCCAACCGGCCCAGCATCGATGCGCTTATCACCTATGCCTTGCAGCAAGACCTGATACCGTCCCGGCCGGAACTCGACAGGATATTTGTCGACATCGATCCCTGAATTTCGGCTATCTCATCTCGGCAAAGGATCAAGGCGTATGGCAGTCAGCACGAAAGTCACCCTGCACACGATGCTGGGCAATTATCCGAACACCGCTCCACTCAAGAGCGGAGCGGTTCGCTCCGATCTTGTCGACTTCGATTTCGCAGAGGTCAAAGTCGCCAACAATCTTTTCAAGCAGGTCGTGCGCGAGGCGAAATACGACGTCGCCGAGCTTGCGATCGTGACCTATTTGCAGGCCAAGGCTTACAACAAGCCCTACGTGCTCATTCCGGCCGTGATCGTAAGCCGCGGCCAGCATCACACGATCGCCTACAACGCCGATCGCGGCACGCTCAAGCCGTCCGATTTGAATGGCAAGCGCGTCGGCGTGCGCGCCTATACGGTGACGACCGGCACCTGGGTGCGCGGCATTCTCGCCAGCGACTATGGCGTCGATCTGAACACGGTGGAGTGGATCACGTTCGAGGATCCGCATGTCGCCGAGTATCGCGATCCCGACGTCATCAAACGCGCGCCCGCAGGCAAGGACATCGTGCAGATGCTGCTGGACGGCGAGATCGATGCCGCGGTGCTCGGCGACAAGTTTCCCGATCCGCGGTTCCGGCAGCTCATTCCCGACGCCGAGGCGGTGGCGCAGAAATGGGCCGTGCGTCACCATGGTATTCCGATCAACCACATGGTGGTCGTCCGCGAGGAGTTATCGCGGTCACGTCCCGATGTCGTCGCCGACATATTACGGCGCCTGCACGACAGCAAGCGAGCCGCGGGATTCCCCGACGGCGGTATGCTCGATCCCTACCGGTTCGGTGTCGAGGCCTGCCGGCCGATCCTGGACATCATTATCGATTTCTGTTTCCAGCAAAAACTCATCCCGCGGCGTGTGGCGGTCGATGAATTGTTCGACGACAGGACGCGCATGTTGGGCGCAGCACACTGATCTCGCTTCACAATGCTTTCGCCGTCAGCGCATGGGCGAACAGCCATCGCGTGCGCAATTCGCAGGACTGCCGGCAAGGCGCATTGATATGATGAATCCACGTAAAAAGGGATCGGGCGGAGCAAACCCGCCAAGGAGGACATCATGATGATTATGGATGCCGGCGTTCACATCTGGCGGCCGGAAGCGCCGGACCGTCCCTGGATGCCCGGCCGCAAGGCGCATCTGCCCGACCCGCTCACCTACGAAAAGTTCAGCATGATGATGAAGGATGCCGGTGTGGAGCGCGCCATCCTGGTGCCGCCGTCGTGGGAAGGCGATCGCGTCGATTATAGTCTCGAGGCAGCGCAGAAATTTCCTGACCGCTTTGCCGTGATGGGCCGGTTTCCGATCAACAAGCCGGAGGAGCGCGCCAAGCTGGAGACATGGCGCGACCAGAAGGGCATGCTAGGGGTGCGGCTCACGCTGCATCACGAATGGGATCGCGGCTGGATGCAGGATGGGACCGCCGACTGGTTCTGGCCGGCGGCAGAACGGCTCGGCATCCCGGTGATGCTCAACGCCCCCTATACGCACAAGGAAATCGGCGAGGTTGCGGCCCGCTGTCCGCGCTTGCGGATCATCATGGACCATCTTGGCGCACGCACCACGCAGAAGGACGATTTGCTCAAGGACTCCGCGGAAAGCACCGCGACATTGGCGAAACATCCGAATGTCTACGTCAAGCTGACGCTGGTGCCGGTGTTCTCGACGGCGCCCTACCCGTACAAGAATATCCAGCCGCACATCCGCCGCCTGCTGGAAGCCTTCGGGCCGAAGCGCTGCTTCTGGGGCACCGATGCCTCAGCGATGCTCGAACGCACCAGTTGCAGCTATGGCGACTGCGTGAAGCTGTTCACCGAACACATGGATTTTCTGTCGGCGCCTGATAAGGAATGGATCATGGGGCGCGGTCTCGCCGAATGTCTCAACTGGCCGGCAAAGAACTAACCTGATCCGGGCAACCGACCCGGAGTCGCGCGTCTATTGCTTCTCAAGGCCGGCGTCGGAAATGACCTTCGCCCAGCGGTCGATTTCCGACCGCATGCGCTGGTCGAGCGCGGCCGGCGGCAAAGCGTTCGCATCGAATCCAACTTCCTTGAACCTGGCCTTCACGGCCGGGTCGTTGAGGATTTGCGTCGCGGAACCCCCCAATGTATCCACGGCCTGATCGGGCATCGCCTTCGGGCCATACAGCGAGTTCCAGGATGTCACGATGTAATCCGGGATGCCGGCTTCCTTCATCGTCGGCACGTTCGGCAGTTCGGGCAGGCGCTCTGCCGACGTGACGGCGAGCGCGCGAATCTGGCCGGTCTCGATCTGGGGGCGTAGTCCGCCATAAGCATTGATGACGATATCGATATCGTTGCGCAGCAATGCCACCGAGAGCTCGGCCGGGCCGCGATAGGGCACCACGGTGATGTCGAGCTTTTGCATAGATTTGAACAGCAGCGCCGCGAGATAGTTGCTCGTTCCCGCGGTTGAGGTTCCGATCGTGAGCGTGTTCGGCTTGGCTCTGGCTGCCGACATCCAGTCCCGGAGACTTTTGTATGGCGACGCCGCGCTTGTCACGAAGAGATAGGCGAACTCGCTCACGCCGACGATCGGCCGCATGTCCTGGCGCGGATCGGTGGCGTCGTTGAACAGGCTGACGCCGATGGCGTTATTGTTGCCGACCCATCCGATCGTATAGCCGTCTGCCGGCGCATTGGTGACGGCGCGCGTTGCAGCCACATTGCCGCCGCCCGGCTGGTTCTGTACCAGGACCGGCACGCCGAAATGATCGGACAGTTTTTCCGCGAGGATGCGCAGCACGATATCGGACGCCGACCCGGCGGCGAGCGGCGTCACGATCCGGACCGGACGCAAGGGATAACCGGTTTGCCCGTCGGCAGCAAACAAGACCGCCGCGCCGCCGAGGCAGAGTACGCTCGCCAGCACTGCGGCGCGCGCAGCGACGTGCAGCTTTCCCACGATCTTCACTTGCGACGTGCCGGCGTTGCGCCCGCTCAGTTCCGCCAGGACGAATCGACGACGTCGAGCATGCGCAGATAGGCCGGCCAATCGGCCGAGCCGCGGCCTAAATCGTGATGTTCGTATTGATGCGCGGTCTTCTCGCAAATCTCCGCCGGGATTTCGACGAGCGCTCCGCCGGTCGCTTCCATCTTGAGCTGGATGTCCGCCGCCTCGAGCAGGGATTTCATCAACACGAACGATTCACGCGCCGTCTTGCCGACCGTGAGCAGCCCGTGGTTGCGCAAGATAAGCGCGCGGTTTTTGCCGAGGGCCTTGTTGATCCGTGTTCGCTCGCCGAAGTCTTCGGTGATGCCTTCGTAATCGTGGTAGCCGATGCGATTGTGGAAACGCACCGCCGGTTGCGAAACCATGCGCAGACCATGCTTCAATCCGGCGAGCGCCATGCCGGTTTCGGTGTGCACATGAACGGCGCAGTTGACGTCGGGCCGCGACGAAAGCACGCCGCCGTGCAGCGTAAAGCCCGGGCGGTTGACGCCCGCGGATTCGTCGAGGTCGTCATCCATGCTGACTTTGACCAGGTTCGACGCCGTCACTTCGGTGTAGAGGAGCTCATGCCGCTTGATGAGGAAGTTGCGATCCTCGCCGGGCACCCGCATCGAGGAATGGTTGTAGATCACGTCGCCCCAACCGTAATACGCGGTCAGCCGGTAGGTCGCCGCGAGGTCGAGGCGTGCCTGCCATTCGGCGGGTGAGATATCGGCCTTTTTGACGGTGGCGATCTTGACGTGCGGGTTCATGGGTCAGGCCTCCATGCGGAAAGGCCCAGACTAGCATTCCGCGGCCTATTCGCGCAGCCCCTCTGGAACGAGCCGGGGCGGGCGCGATTCCGGGCTGAATAGGGCCGTAAAATACAATGCCCGGCTGTAAATGCACGCCGCCCGGATTTCCTTAACGGTTCGTCAACCAGCGGCGATAAATTGTCGTCCATGCAATTCGCGGAGCGGCCGCATTCAGCCGGGCTGATCGGAAAAACCGCGGCGCTGGCGGGCGCCGTGGTGCTGCTGCTTGGCGCGAGCGGGTCGATTTTCGGCGCCGGCCAGTCTGACATGCGCACATTGCGGGACATGTATCGGCGGCCAACGGCAATCCCGTATCCGAAGGACAATCCGTACTCGCGCGCGAAGTACGAACTCGGCCGTATGTTGTTTTTCGATCCGATCCTGTCCGGCAGCAAGGTCAGGTCCTGCTCGACCTGTCACAATCCAGGCCTCTCGTGGGGCGATGGCGAACAACAGGCGCTCGGTGAAAATCAGAAGCCGCTATCGAGCGGACTGCGCAGCCCGACATTGCTCAACGTCGCCTGGACGCCGAAGCTCGGCTGGGACGGACATTTCGGCACTCTCGAAGGTGTCGCCATCGCCCCGATCACATCGTCTGAGAATATGAACCTGCCTGAAAAAGCGATGCTTGAGCGGCTGTCGGCGATTCCCGGATATGCCAAGGCTTTTGATGCGGCATTCGGCAAAGGCGAAATCAGCACGTCCAAGGTCGCGCAAGCTCTGGTAACGCGGCAGTCGGCGATTCCCGGCCACGCCAAAGATTTCGACGCGGCGTTCGGCAACAGCGAGATCACCGCGCTCAAGGTCGAGCAGGCTCTGGCGACATTCGAGCGCTCGATCGTATCGCAGGAGGCGCCGTTCGACCGCTGGATCAAAGGCGAGCCGAATGCGATCAATGCCGCCGCGAAACGCGGTGTTGCCCTGTTCAACGGCGCGGCGAATTGTGCGGCTTGTCACAGCGGCTGGGCCTTCACCGACGCGTCTTTCCACGACATCGGCGTGGCGAAGGACGACGATATCGGCCGCGGCCGGCTGTTTCCGTCCTCGGTGAAACTGCAACACGCGTTCAAGACACCGACTTTGCGCGACGTGGCGCGGCGCGGACCCTATATGCACGACGGTTCGTTGGCGACTCTCGACGATGTCATCGATCTTTACAATCGTGGCGGCATCGACCGGCCGAGCCGAGACGATGCGATTCATCAGCTCAATCTGCCGCAAGGCGCAAAGTCCGATCTCATCGCATTCTTGCAGACGCTCAACGGCAAACCCGAGCAGGTTCCGGTTCCGGTGCTGCCGCGCTGAGCGCGCACGCCGCGAAATAAATCAGATCATTTCCGGCAGCGCACAGCCGACCAGCCCGAAGCCTCCTATCAGCAGCAGGCCGCCGATGGTCTGTAGCAGTTCGACATGGGCGGGAAAACGTTCGGCGACGTAGGCGATGGTACCGCCGACCATCACGCTGATCAGACCAGCATAGCCGAGCATCGAAGTCCCCCACGCGCGGACCGTCCGGGCGTGGGGCGGTGGTAGCAGCAAGTACTTACCCGCGATCTCGACCAAATCGCTCAAATTTTCTGCATTCCGGCGGCGTTGTCTTCAAAGGTTAACCAATCCTGAACTTTCCCCGCCAGAGTGTTACCAATTTCCTAACATCCGTGGTAAAGAAAAACTTAATCAAACCAGTGAGCTGCGTGCGGCGGCGCAACTGGTCTTTGAAGTAGCATAGACGGAGGCCCTCTACCATGAGGAGGCTGGTCAAGCGGCTGCCATTGGCGGCCGCGATCCCGCTTGCGTGCCTGTTTGACGCGATGTTCGTCGGGTCGGCGAGCGCGCACGTCAAATGGTTTTGCGCTTATAACGTGGCCGGGCAGCCCGACGGCCTGGAAAACGTCCTCTGCCCCGACTTCGAAATGCTCACCGGCCTTTCGATCCTGGCGCTGATGACCGGCTCCGTGCTGGAAGGCACGCCAATCGGCTTTGCCATGTTGTATGCGCTCGACCGGGCCACGTCCTTCGTGCGCGAGAATATCGAAACGATTTTCCGCGCCGGCTGTGCCTTCTTCTTCATCGCGATCTGGGGCGCCGGCGGCATTCTGCTCACGCCGGAACTCAAAACGGATTCAAATTGGATCGCGGCAATTCAACTCGGCATCGCTGCGGGCATGGTGTCCCGGCGCACGATGCCGCTGTCCGCGCTCGGAATTTTCGTGCTGTTCGGCGTGGGAGTCTGGAACTACGGCCCCTTCCATCTCGCCGACTACCCGATCTTCCTCGGCGTCGCCGCCTATCTCGCCTTGACCGGCGGCCAGACCAACTTCTTCGGCACGCGCCCGATCGATGTGCTGCGCTGGGCTGCCGGCATCACGTTGATGTGGGCGTCGATCGAAAAATGGGCCTATCCGGAATGGTCATATCCGCTTTTCACCCTCCATCCGGAGGTGACGCTCGGCTTTACGCCCGACTTCTTCATGCGAGCGGCGGGTGCGGTCGAGTTTGCCCTGGCGTTCGCGCTGATCTGGACTCCGCTGGTGCGGCGCGTCGGCGCGATCATGCTGGCCGCAATGTTCGTCAGCGCGGTGTCGGAATTCGGCAAGATCGACCTGATCGGACACTCGCTGATCGTGGTCGCCCTGTTCGGCATCATTGCCGACGATGGCGGCGAGCCGGCGCGCCTGCGCGACTCCTGGCTCATTCCCGTCGGCTATGCCGCGTCGCTGGCGCTCTTCCTTGCGGCCTATTACGGCGTGCACGCCGAGCTGTACGGCACGGCCGTGCTTTGAGCGTTCTACCGAACGTGTACGGTGAGCTTCATCTTCGGATGAATGGCGCATAACACGTCGAAGTCGCCGGCCACGGCGAAAGTGACGGGCGTTACGCTGCCGGGCTTCTGGTCGCCGGAATCAAACGAGAATTTCGGCGAATCGATATAGGCGTGATGCAGCAGATCCGCGTCGTCGTTGACGATCTGGATGGTCTCGCCGCGCTTGATGGTGATTTCCCCGGGATGAAATTCGCGCCCCTTTTGCGAAATTGAATAATCCGCGAGCGCCGTCCCGGCCAGCATTCCGAACGCGGTCAAACCGCCTGCGACGAATGCCACTGCGATCGAACGGCGTGCGCGCAGGAAGTCGGTTCGTAAACCCATGGTTGCCTCTTTCGACATTGCGGCATCCCGGGCCAGACGCGACTCGTCCGCCGATGCTGCTTTGAGACACGGTGCAGACCGGCAGTTAAGAGCCCGTTAAGGAAGCCTTGAAGATTGGACCGGGCGCTCCACCGGCCTTAACGGGCGCCGGTATAGGGCTGTCCTGCACAAAGCAGGAAGGCACGAAAAGCATCCCATGACAGGTGATCGGAGCGCTTCTCTGTTCGTCCGTCTGACGTCGCATTGGAAGCGCGGCGTGGCGTATGCCGCGTCGCTGTGCATGACGATTCGCGGCCGCATTCTCATCGCCTTCCTGATCATGAGCGTCATTACCGCCGCGCTCGGCGCCTACGCCACTTCGGGCGTGCGCAATGCCGGCATGCTGGTCGACAAGACGTTCGACGAATCGCTGATGTCGATCAACTACGCGCGCGCCGCTGCGACCGATTTCGCCTCGATGCGCGCCGCATTCGCGCGCCGCTGGATTGCAACCGATGCCAACACGCGGCGCGAGTTCGAAACCGAGATCGACAAGCTCGGCAAGTCGCTGCTCGAGGATCTCGACATCGCGGCTCAACGGTCGCAATCGGTTCGCGCGACCCGCGCCGTCGCGAGCGTCAAGAGGGCGGTGGAAGCCTGGCAGGACGTTTGCACTCTTCTGCTTGACGGCGCCCAGCGCGACGTCAACTGGACGACGCTCGACCATTACGCCGACAAGGTGAATGACGAGGTCGATCTGCTGGTGAATTACACGGCCGGCGACGGTTTTCTCTATCGGCAAAGCGCGCGCGCCGCGGTTGGACACGATATTCAGCTCAATATCGCCTGCATCGCGCTGGCGCTGCTGCTGTCGGCGCTGGTGGCGTGGGCTTTGGCGCGCCGGATCGTCGGACCGGTCGCGGTCGCCTCAAACGTCGCCGAGCGCATAGCCGCCGGCAAGCTCGATGTCGCAGTGCCGAAGGGGAGCGCCGACGAGCTCGGCGCGCTGCTGAGGTCGATGGGCGTCATGCGCGACAATATCAAGGCCATGATGGATCGCGAGGTGGCGCAGCGCCGATCCGCCCAGGCTCGTCTTGCCGACGCGCTCGAGAATTCGCCCGAAGGCGTCGTGGTGGTGGACGCCGACGACAGTATCGTGCTTGCCAACGCCCAGGCGGCGGATTTGCTGGGTGTGCCGCCGAGCCTGCTCAAGCCCGGCTCGCCGCTGGCCAAGCTCGAGCCGGCACTGCAGGGCTCTTCCGACGCCGAACACGTGCTGATGCGGTGCGACAGCGAGCTGCACGCCACCCGCGAGGCGTTGATGGCGAATGGACGATGGTTGCGCATCAGCCGCTCGCCGACCAGCGACCACGGCTTCATCGTTCTGTGCAGCGATATCAGTCCCTTGAAGAAGCAGGAATGGTCGCTCCGCGAGAGCAACATGTTGCTCGATGCGGCGCTCGAAAACATGTCGCAAGGCCTTTGCCTTTACGACGCGCACAACCGGCTCGAGGTCTATAACCGCCGCTTCCTGGAAATCTTCAGGCTGCGGCCCGACCAGATCAGCACCGGCATCACCTACAAGGACGTGCTGGAGATCTGTCTCCCGATCAACAATCTTTCGGGAAAGTCGGCGGACGATCTGTTCGAGGAGCATATCGCCTTCCTCCGCGAAAAGTCGGTCGGCCCGCACGTCTACGATCTCAACAACGGCCGCGTCATCTCGTGCAGCTACACCCGGACCGAGGACGGCCGCTGGCTGGCGACCTACGAGGATGTGACCGAGCGGCGGCAGGCCGAAGCCAAGATCATGCACATGGCGCGGCACGACGCGCTGACCAATCTGCCGAACCGCGTCCTGTTCCGCGACAAGATGGACCAGGCGCTCCAGCGCGGCGAGAGGCTCGCCGTCATGTTCCTCGATCTCGACCGGTTCAAGGGCGTCAACGATTCTCTCGGCCATTCGGTCGGCGATGCGCTGCTTTGCGCGGTGACCGAGCGCCTGCAGCGTGTGGTGCGCGGCGTCGATACCGTCGCGCGTCTCGGCGGCGACGAATTCGCCATCGTGCAAAGCCAGGCCCGGCCGAGCGATGCCAGCGAGCTTGCCGCCAAGGTGATCGAGACGCTGCTGGAACCGTTCGAGGTCCATGGTCACCAAGTCGTCATCGGCACCAGCATCGGCATCGCCATGGCGCCGACTGACGGCAGCGATCCCGACCAGCTCCTGCGCAATGCCGACATGGCGCTCTATCGCGCCAAGGCAAACGGCCGCGGCAACTACCACTTCTTCCAGTCCGAGATGGATGCGCAGATGCAGGAGCGCCGGCGGCTCGAGCTCGACCTGCGCAAGGCGCTGCACGCCGACGAGTTCGAGCTGTACTACCAGCCGCTGGTCCAGATCGCGAGCGGCGAGGTCTGCGGCTTCGAGGCGCTGATCCGCTGGAACCATCCCGAACGCGGCATCGTCGGACCCGACAACTTCATTCCGGTCGCCGAGGAGATTGGATTGATCGTGCCGCTCGGCGAGTGGGTGCTGCGGCGGGCCTGCAAGGACGCCGTGACGTGGCCGGCCAACATTACCGTCGCGGTCAATCTCTCGGCGGCGCAATTCCGCAATCCGATGCTGGCGCTCTCGGTGGTGTCGGCGCTCGGCCAATCAGGCCTTGCGGCGTCGCGGCTGGAGCTGGAGATCACCGAGTCGGTGCTGCTGCAAGATGATCGCGCAGTGCTCGATACGCTTCATCAGATTCGCGAGCTCGGCGTGCGCATCTGCATGGACGATTTCGGCACCGGCTATTCGTCGCTGAGCTATCTGCGCAGCTTCCCGTTCGGCAAGATCAAGATCGATCGCTCCTTCGTCAGCGAGCTCGGCAAGGAAAACGACTGCGTGGCGATCATTCGCGCGGTCACCCGGCTGGGCGCGAGCCTCGGCATGATCACTACGGGCGAGGGTGTCGAGACCGAACAGCAGCTCGAAATATTGCGGGCTGAAGGCTGCGTGCAGGCGCAAGGCTTCCTGTTCAGCAAGCCGAAGCCGCTTTCGGAAATTCCCGCTTTGCTTCGCGAGATCGGCCCGCGCGTCCGCGCCGCCTAGGCCCCCGCTGTCGCAAGGCTTTGCTCGCCGAACGGACGCTTTCGCCGATTGTGCGCCGCGCAAAATGGCGTGGTGTTTCAATTCGCTAGCGTTGCCAATCGGCCGGCGCGTCCTATATCTGCTTCAAACCCTTAGCCCTCTGGCAATATCGTGTCCGTAAGGGCAAACTGGCCGTTCGGAGGCCGCCCGATGGCGCTGCGCGACGTCAAGCTGGACGACAAATACGATCTCGGCCAGCGGTGGGTATTCGTGACCGGGTTCCAGGCATTGGTGCGGCTCTGCCTGATGCAAAAGGAGCTCGATCGCCGCAACGGCCTCAATACCGCGGGCTTTGTCACGGGGTATCGCGGCTCCCCGCTAGGCGGTCTGGACAGCCAGTTTCAGCGCGCCGCACAGTTCCTGAGCAAAAGCGATATCCGCTTCCAGGGCGGCATCAATGAGGACCTCGCCGCGACCGCGGTTTGGGGCTCGCAGCAGGCCGAGTTGCGCGGCGAGGGCAAGTACGACGGCGTCTTCGGCATGTGGTACGGCAAGGGTCCCGGCGTCGACCGCACCGGCGACGTGTTCCGCCACGCCAACCTGGCCGGCAGCGCGAAGCACGGCGGCGTGCTGGCGCTGATGGGCGACGACCATACCGCCGAATCCTCGACCACCGCGCATCAGTCCGAATATCACTTCATCGACGTCATGATTCCGATCCTCAACCCCGCCGGGGTGCAGGAAGTACTCGATTACGGCCTTTACGGCTGGGCGATGTCGCGCTTCACCGGGACGTGGGTGGCGCTCAAGACCATGCACGAGACCATCGAGTCGACGGCGGCGATCGATGGCAGCCTCGATCGCTTCAACATCGTCACGCCGGACGATTTCCGCATGCCCGACGGCGGGCTCAATATCCGCCTCGGCGATCCGATCCTGGCGCAGGAAGCGCGCCTGCACGATTACAAGCGCGATGCCATGCTGGCCTTTATTCGCGCCAACAAGCTCAATCGCATCATTACGTCCGGCGGCCGCGATCCGAAGATCGGCATCATCACCACCGGCAAGAGCTATCTCGACGTCCGCCAGGCCTTCGATGAACTTGGCATCGACGAGGTCAAGTGCAACGAGCTTGGCATCCGCCTGTTCAAGGCCGGCTGCGCCTGGCCGCTGAGCCGGCGCGAACTCGCGGAATTCGCCCAAGGCCTCGATCTCATCATCGTCGTCGAAGAGAAACGGTCGCTGCTCGAGGTGCAGGTCCGCGAGGAGCTTTACGGCACCGCGAACCAGCCGGTGTGCATCGGCAAGCGGGATGAGCAGGGCAACTGGCTTTTCCCGGTCAAGGGCGCGCTCGATCCCAACGAGGTGGCGATCTGCATCGGCGAGCGGCTGCTCAAATATCACCGCAACGACGCGATCGTCGCCCGCGTCGCCCGGCTCAGGGAATTCCAGCGCATCGCGGCCGAGACCAGGGACGTCGCCCAGCGCATTCCCTATTTCTGCTCCGGTTGCCCGCACAACACCTCGACCGTGGTGCCGGAGGGCATGCGGGCATATGCCGGCATCGGCTGCCATTACATGGCGCAATGGATGGACCGCTCGACGCTCGGCTATACGCATATGGGCGGCGAAGGTGCCAACTGGATCGGCGAAGCGCCGTTCTCGAACCGCCGCCACGTGTTCCAAAATCTCGGCGACGGCACCTATAATCATTCCGGCTACATGGCGATCCGCGCCGCGATCGCGTCGAAAACCAACATCACCTACAAAATCCTGTTCAACGACGCGGTGGCGATGACCGGCGGTCAGGCCAACGATGGCGGCCTGACCGTGCCCCAGGTCGCGCGTCAGGTCGCCGCCGAAGGCGCCGAGCGCGTCGTCGTCGTGACCGACGAGCCGGACAAATATCCGTCCGGCACGCAGTGGCCAAAGGGCCTCAGCATCCATCATCGCGACGATCTCAATGAGGTGCAGAAGGAGCTTGCCGGCATCCCGGGCGTCACGGTGCTGATCTACGATCAGACCTGCGCTGCCGAAAAACGCCGCCGCCGCAAGCGCCACACCTTTCCCGATCCAGACAAGCGCGTCATCATCAACGAGCTGGTGTGCGAGGGCTGCGGCGACTGCGGCGTGAAATCGAATTGCGTCTCGGTGCAGCCGCTCGAAACGGAATGGGGCCGCAAGCGCATCATCGATCAGTCGAGCTGCAACAAGGATTTCTCCTGCGTCAAAGGGTTCTGCCCGTCCTTCGTTACGGTGCACGGCGCCACGCTGAAGAAGGGCACAGGCGTCGCCGCCGATCATGATCCGACGCCGCTGCCGGAGCCGACGCTTCCGGCGATTGATCAGACCTACAACGTCATCGTCACCGGCGTCGGCGGCACCGGCGTCGTCACCATCGGCGGCATCCTCGGCATGGCGGCACACCTGGAGGGCAGGGGCGTCGGCGTGCTCGACATGGCGGGGCTCGCGCAAAAAGGCGGGGCGGTGTTCAGCTACATCCGCTTTGCCGAGAATCCCGAAAGCATCCACGCCATCCGGGTCGCGGCCGGGCGCGCCGATCTGATCCTCGGCGGCGACATTGTCGTCGCCGGCACCCGCAAGATATTGGCGGCGGTAAAACCCGGCTCGACCGAAATGATCGTTAATACCGACGAATTCCTGCCTGGCGAATTCACCCGCAACGCCGATTTCTCGCTGCCGAGCGAACGGCTCAAGCGCACCATTCTCGCCGATGCCGGCCGCGACAAGACGCATTTCATCAATGCGTCGGGCATCGCCAAAACGCTGTTCGGCCAGTCGATCGGCGCCAATATGTTCATGGTCGGTTACGCCTATCAGCTTGGCGCGATCCCGCTGTCGGCTGCGGCTATCGAGCAGGCGATCGCGCTCAACGGCGAAGCGGTCAAAATGAATCAGGCCGCCTTCCATTGGGGCCGCCGCGCCGCTCTCGATCAGGCGGCGGTGGAACGCCTGGCGAAACCGACGACCGCGGCAACAAGCGACGCGCGGCATCTTTCGGAATCGTTCGAGGAGACGGTCGAGCGCCGCGTCAAATTCCTTACTGCCTATCAGAACGCGGCCTATGCGGAACGCTACCGGAGTCGCGTTGCGACGGTGAAAGCGGCCGAGGCCGCGCGGGCTCCCGGCAAGTGCGGGCTTGCCGACGCGGTGGCCCGCTATCTGTTCAAGCTGATGGCCTACAAGGACGAGTACGAAGTGGCGCGGCTCTACACCGACGGCGCTTTTCTTCGGCAGGTCGAGGCCGAATTCGACGGCGATAATTTGCGCTTCGAGTTTCACCTGGCGCCGCCGCTCTTGGCGCGGGTCGACAAATCAACCGGTCAGGCCCGCAAGATGAGCTTCGGGCCGTGGATGCTTCCGGCGTTCCGGCTCTTGGCGAAGCTGAAGTGGCTGCGCGGCACGCCGCTCGATCCGTTCGGCCGCTCGCTGGAGCGCCGCACCGAGCGCAACCTGATCGCCGACTACGAGGCGTTGCTCGACGAACTGCTGGCGAAACTGACGCCGGAGAATCACCATCTCGCCGTCGGCCTCGCCGTCATTCCGGAAAAAATCCGAGGCTTCGGCCACGTCAAGCAGCAGCATCTCACCGCCGCCAAGGCCGACCAGGCCGCATTGCTCGATCAGTTCCGCTCCGGCTCGCCGGGGCTGCTCAAGGCTGCGGAGTAGGACCTACGCCGCCGGGTGCGGCGGCTCGATTGTGCAAGAGGGCGCAAATGAGCAATCTCACCATCGATCTCGGACGCTTCGTCGCCGGTCTTGGCTTGCGCCAAATCCCAGCCGAAGGCTGCGCTACCGCGCGCCGCGGCATTGCCGACTGCTTTGGCGTTTTGATCGCGGGTTCGCGCGATGCCGAGATTGCGCTCGTCGATCGCGAACTGGGCCACGCCAGCGGCAGCCCGCTCGCGTCGCTCATTCCATCGGGCGCACGACGCTCGGTCGAAACCGCGGCGCTGGTCAACGGCGTCGCCGCGCACATTCTGGACTACGATGACGTTTCGCTCGACGGTCATCCGAGCGCCGTGCTGGTGCCGGCGATTCTCGCGCAGGGCGAGGCCAGTGGATCGAGCGGCGCCGAGATGCTCACCGCCTATATCGCGGGCTACGAGGTCTGGGCCGAACTCCTGGAACGCGAGCCGACGCCGCTGCATCGCAAGGGCTGGCACCCGTCGGCGGTGCTCGGGCCGATCGCGGCTGCCGCGGCATGCGCCAAATTGCGCAGCCTCGACGCCACGGGCGTTTCCACCGCAATGGCGATCGCCGCCTCGATGTCCTCGGGTCTGGTCGCCAATTTCGGCACCATGACCAAGTCCTTTCAGGTCGGCCGCGCCGGGCAGTCGGGCTTGATCGCAGCGCGCCTCGCGCAAGCTGGCCTGACGGCCTCGCTCGATGCGCTGGAGCATCCTGCCGGGCTGCTGGTCGCCCTGTCGCCGGACGGCAAAGCCGAGCTCGATCGCCCGTTCAACGCCGCGGCGAAGGAATGGCACATCGTCGGCCACGGCCTGAGCATCAAGCGCTATCCGATCTGCTACGCGACCCACCGCTCGATCGACGCTGCGCTCGATCTGGTCGAGCGCCACAACCTGACGCCCGCGCAGGTCGACCGCATTCACGTCACGACGGGCAAGACGCAGATGCTGATGCTGCGCAACAGCCGCCCGCAAACCGGGCTCGAAGCGAAATTCAGCATGCAGTTTGCGATGGCCGCCGCGCTGTGCGCCCGCCATGTCGGACTTGCCGAATTGACCGACGATTTTGTGCGGCGGCCCGACGTGCAGGCGATTTTCCCGCGGGTCATGCTGACGGGCACGGAGATCACCAAGGAAGGCTCCAACTTCGCGCCTTCCGACGAGGTCGAGATCACCACGGTCGCCGGCGAGACGCTCAAGAGCGGGCCGGTCGCATATGCCAAGGGCAGCCACGAACGGCCGCTGTCGCGCTCCGAGCTCTGGACCAAGTTCGCCGAGTGCCTAGGCGCGGAATTCCCGGATGCCAAGAAAACGCGCACTTTCGAGAATCTGATGATGCTCGACCGGCTCAACGGCGCCGGCGACCTGGCTCTATCGGTTCAATAGACGGATCCGTTGCGCGGCGCACCGTGCCCGGCGACGCTCACATGCCGTGAGACGTCAGCATCTCCTTGCAGGCGCGGCTGAGCTTTTCCCTGTTCGCCTGCAGACACGAGCCGATCTTGAACTGATCCGGAATATCGTTCTTGCAAAAGCGGTGCGCGTCGCCGCGGCAGGCGCGATCCTCGGCGGTGTTCTCTTGAGGATATTGAGTTTGTCCAAAAGCCGTGCTCGTCATGATAATGACGGCAAAAAAAAGCGATACACTGCGAACCATGATGACGTTCTCCCGAGTATGGCAATCACGACACAACGCGGCAATGGGGCCAAAGTGAGACTTGCGGGAAGTCGCAAGACAAATCGCGATGGAGTATTCTGGTTCCATGAAAGAGTTGCCGAGCAGTCCGGAGCCTTTGGCGGAGACGAACGCGACTTCCGCAGCCGCGGAACTCGTGCCGCCAGAGCAACAAGACCGTGCCGGGCCGCCGTCGTCTCCCGCGACACCGGAACCGACGCCGCCTGTGCCCGCCGCATTCGCGGAGGCAACGCATGAACCGGCGCCGGTCGCGGGCGGCATCGGCGTATTGCTCGTCAATCTCGGCACTCCGGATGCGCCCGACGCGGCGGCGGTGCGCCGTTACCTGAAAGAGTTTCTCAGCGATCCGCGGGTCATCGAGAAAAAGGGACCGCTCTGGAAGCTCGCGCTCAACGGCGTCATATTGCCGATCCGGTCGCGGCGCAAAGCGCGCGACTATCAGAAGATCTGGAATCGCGAAAAGGACGAGTCGCCGTTCAAGACCATCACGCGTTCGCAGGCCGAGAAGCTTGCCGGCATTCTCGAGCCTCTCGGCAAGCACGTCGTCGTCGATTGGGCCATGCGCTATGCCAATCCGTCGATCGCTTCGCGGCTCGAAAAGCTGATCGCGCGCGGTTGCGATCGCATCCTGATCATGCCGCTCTACCCGCAATATTCGGCGGCGACCACCGCAACGGTCGCCGACGAGGTGTTCCGTTATCTGATGACGCTGCGCCGGCAGCCGGCGCTGCGCATCATGCCGGCCTATTACGACGATCCCTATTACATCGAGGTGCTGGCGTCGTCGCTGCAGGCCGAACTGAAGGGGCTGTCGTTCGCGCCCGACCGGATTCTGCTGTCCTATCACGGTATGCCGAAGGACTACGTGCTCAACGGCGATCCGTACGAAGCGCAATGCGCGCGCACCACGCAGTTGCTGCGCGATCATCTCGGCATGGACGAAGCGAAGCTGATGATGACGTTCCAATCGCGCTTCGGCCGCGCGCGCTGGCTCGAGCCCTACACGATCGCCACGGTCAAGACGCTGGCCAAACAGGGCGTGAAAAATCTCGTCGTGGTGACGCCGGGTTTCTCCGCGGATTGCCTGGAAACGCTGGAGGAGATTGCCGTCGAGAATGCGCGCGTGTTCAAGCGCGCGGGCGGCAAGAACTTTGCAGCCATTCCCTGCCTCAACGACAGCGAGGCCGGCATGCTGATGATCTGGCAGCTTGCCATGCGCGAGCTGAAAGGCTGGGTGTAACGAGGCCGGGCGACTTCGCGTCGCCGATATCAGGCCGGCGCGGTGCGACACGGCGTTGCTGACATTCATTGGAGCAATTCATGAAACTTTCCCGCCGGCATTTTCTTCATCTTGCAGTGGGCGCCGCCGTGCTGCCGGCGGTGTCGAAAATCGCGCACGCACAAAACTATCCGAACCGGCCGGTACGCCTGATTGTCGGGTTCGCCCCGGGCGGGGGCAACGACATCACCGCGCGCCTGATGGGGCAATGGCTGTCGGATCGCCTTGGCCAGCCGTTCGTCGTCGAGAACCGGCCCGGCGCAGGCACCAACGTCGCCACCGAGGCCGTCGTCAATACGGGAGCCGACGGTTACACGATTTTGTTCGTCGCGCCCTCGGCCGCGATCAACGCGACGCTTTATGAAAAACTCAATTTCAACTTCATCCGCGACCTCGCGCCGATCGCGGGCATCATGCGCATACCCAACGTCATGGTCGTCAATCCGTCCGTTCCGGCCCGGACGGTCCCTGAATTCATCGCTTACGCCAAGGCCAATCCAGGCAAGGTCAACGTGGCGTCTCCCGGCGTCGGCACGTCCGTCCATTTATCCGCCGAGCTGTTCAAGATGATGACCGGCGTCGACATGGTTCACGTTGCGTATAAGGGGTCGGCGCCTTCGCTGACGGATTTGCTCGGCGGGCAGGTGCAGGTTTCGTTTGCAACGATGCCTGCGTCAATTGAGTTCATAAGGAGCGGAAAGTTGCGCGCGCTGGCGGTGACGACAGCAACGCGCTCGCCGGCGCTTCCCGAAGTGCCCACCGTGGGTGAGTTCGTACCGGGCTACGAGGTGAGTACCTGGTATGGCCTGTGCGCGCGAATGGGTACGCCCGCCGAGGTCATCGACAAAATCAACAAGGAGACCAACGCAGGCCTTGCCGACCCGGCGATGAAGGCGCGGCTCGCCGATCTGGGCGGCGTTACGATTGCGGGCTCGCCTGCGGATTTCGGCAAACTCATCGCCGACGAAACCGAGAAGTGGGCCAAGGTGATCAAGTCGGCGAATATCAAAGCTGAATAGCCCAGTCGACAAGCTTCGGCGTTCCGTGACGTCGGCTACGTGAACGCTGCCATCATGCAAGCCTAACCGGGCCTGGCGGATGGTGGCGCGAGCGAGACGAGGATCACAGCCGGCCAGTCTGCCGCCGCGGCCGGCGGCGGGCCGGGCTGAGTCAACCACTCGTTAACCATATCCGTTTTAACTCCGTTAACCCTCGGCCCGCTCCTCGGCGGCCGTGGCTGCTGCCGTTTGGCGTGGGCGTCGCGCTCACCCGGGTCCCGGCCTCCGGGCCGCCCGATAGCAACTCGGCAGCGAGGAGGTTGCCGTTGTTGCGCCGTTGCCGGCCACCGATAGCCGCTATCGCCGCAGCCGTTGCGCTGGCGCCGGCTATTGGCATGGCGCAGACGCCGGGCAGCGCTCAGACACCTGTAATCGGGGCAGGGCCGCCGCGGGGCATGACGCTCACGCAGTCACCCATTCCGGACCCGAACGCGCCTTTTCTCCAGCCGTTCCTCCAGGGCAATCCATCGAACCCGCCGCGCTTTCGCAAGCCGGGCGCCGCCGCCGATCAATCGCCGCCGATCGGCACATTCGCCGCGCCATCGCGTATCGGCGCGACTCCGAAATATGGCAGTCCGCAGGACTTCGGCACCGGCGGCTCCGGCTACGACTCGATGAATTTGTCGGCGCGGCAAAAGAAGAAGCTCCTGGCGCAAGCGCCGCCCGCGCCGGTTCCCGGCGTGGAATTGCCGGAGACCACGTTCGATCCGCTTCCGACGACGCAGTTCGCCGTGCCGCCGGCCCAACCGGTGCAGCCGGCCGCTCCAGCGCCGGAAGTCTATCCGCTGAAGGCCGCCAGCCGTCCGGGCGTGCTGCTGCCGCCGCAGTACGAGCCGCCGCCGGTCAGCAACGTGCCGCCGGAAGTGCACCCGCTTGCGGCCGCGAACCGGCCGGGCGCCGAGTTGCCGCAACCGCACCCGATCGAGCTTCCGGATTCGGCCAGCACGCCGATGCCCGGAACGCAGCCGCTCAACACCTATCCGCTTGGAACGCCGGTGCAGCGCCCGGCGCCGATCGTGGAAACCGATCCCTATTCGGCCGTCGGGATTCGCGGCGGCTCATTCATGTTCTTTCCTTCGGTCGAATTGTCGTCGGGCGCCGATACCAATCCGCAGCACCTTCCTGGCGGCGCGAGCTCGCTGTATTTCGTCGTCGCGCCGGAAGTGCAGGTGCAGTCGGATTGGTCGCGCCATTCGCTCACGGCGGATATCCGCGGCTCCTATACCGATTACACGAACGACAGCTTCCAGCCTTCGCTCAGCCGGCCCTATTTCAATTCGACGATCGACGGCCGCATCGACGTGACGCGCGACACCCAGCTTCTGCTCGAAAACCGCGTGCTGGTGACCACCGAGAATCCCGGCAATCCCAACCTGCCGGCCAACCTCGCCAAGCTGCCGATCGAAACCACAGTCGGCGGCACGTTCGGCATCGTGCAGAATTTCAACCGGCTTCTGGTTTCGATCAAAGGACTGATCGACCGTTCGGTGTTCGCCGACTCCAAACTCACCGACGGCCAGACATCCAGCAATAAATTTCAGGACTACAATCAATATGCGGCGGTCGAGCGCATCGGTTACGAGCTCGATCCCGGATTGAAGCCGTTCGTCGAGTTCCAGGAGGACGAACGCGTCTACGACGACCAGTTCGATCCCAACGGGCAACAACGAAGCTCCACCGGTACCAGCGCGAAACTCGGTGCCACGGTCAGTATTGTCGGCACGCTCACCGGTGAGATCGCGCTCGGCTATCTCAATCGTAACTACGAAGGCCCGAATTTGCCCGAGATCAGCGGTCCGTCGCTTGACGGTACCTTGACCTGGCAGGTGACCCCGCTGACGTCGGCGAAGGTGACCGCTTCGACGGTGGTGAACGAATCGATCCTGGAAAATACCTCCGGCTCGTTGAGCCGCGACATCAGTGTCGAGGTCGATCACGCGCTGCGGCGCTGGCTGGTCCTCAACGGCATCGTCGGCTATGGGCGAGACGATTATGTCGGGCTGGGCCGCGACGACAACAGGTATTTCGGCTCAGTCGGCGCGACGTACAAATTCAACCGCGAAGTCCAGCTCAAAGGCGAAGTGCGGCACGATTGGCTGACGTCGAACGTCAGCGGCGTCGCCTACAATGCCACTTCGGTGCTGCTGACGCTGCGCTTGCAGCGCTGAAGGTTTTCACTCGCCGAGTATTTTTCTGATCTCGGCGCGAAAGCCCGGCGCGATATCGTCGCGCGACAGAGCATAGGATACGTTGGCGGCGAGAAAGCCGATTTTCGAGCCGCAATCGAAGCTGCGGCCGTCGAACTCCAGGCCGTAGAACGGCTGCGTCCGCGCCAGCTGGATCATGGCGTCGGTCAGCTGGATTTCGCCGCCGGCGCCGCGTTCCTGGCTGCCCAGTATGTCGAGGATTTCCGGCTGCAGGATGTAGCGGCCGGTGAGAATGAGGTTCGACGGCGCGCGGTCGCGCGGCGGTTTCTCCACCATGCTGGTGATCGAGAACATCTTGCCGATGCGCTCGCCGACGCCGACGACGCCATATTGATCGATGCGTTCTTCCGGCACCTCTTCGACCGCAACGATGTTCGCCGCCGTCGAAAGGCCGCGAGCGGCGTCCATCATCTGCGCCAGGCAGCCGCGTTGGTGCTGAACCAGCACGTCCGGCAGCAGCAGCGCGAACGGCTCGCGGCCGACCAGTTCGCGCGCGCACCACACGGCGTGGCCGAGGCCGAGCGGCTCCTGCTGCCGGGTGAAGCTCGTCGTACCCGGCGCCGGCAGCTCCTTGCTCAGGAATTCGAGCGCGCTGTGCTTCTGGCGCTCGAGCAGCGTCATCTCCAGCTCGAATTGGCGGTCGAAGTGATCCTCGATGACGCCCTTGTTGCGGCCGGTGACAAAGATGAAATGCTCGATGCCGGCCTCGCGGGCTTCGTCAACGACATGCTGGATGAGCGGCCGGTCGACCACCGGCAGCATCTCCTTGGGCATAGCCTTGGTTGCCGGCAGAAACCGGGTGCCAAGGCCGGCCACCGGGAATACGGCCTTGCGTATGGGATTCATGCGATGCCGCTTGAAGGAAAGGAAATGAAAGTCGTGTTGGGGTGCATTTTCTTGGGGTCCGTTTTCTTGCCAAATTGCTGTTTCAAATAGAAACGAGGCATCCGTTGGGCGCCGAGAGCGGCTCAATGCGCATGATTAGCCGGATCACGTTGCTGTCGTATGAATCCGCGGCCAATCCGACGTTAAAGTTTCAGTAATATAGCAGGTGCCCATTCGTGCAGCCATAAATCGAGATCGCCGACCATGGTAGCTTCTGCCCCGATCCTGCGCCTTGCGGCGGCTTTGACGATTGTCGTCGGTCTCGGCGATGGCGCAATTGCGCAGGAGAAGCCCGAGAACTGGTTGACACGCCTGTTTCAACCGCCGGCGGGAGCCTCGGTTCCAAATGCCGCAGGCGCGGGCGACTGGAGCGGGCAGGCAGGCGCGTCCGGCGATCCGTCGATGACGCCTGACGCCATCCGCGCCGCGGCGGCCGACTTCGGCAATTGCGTCGCCGGCCTGTGGCCCGATGCGGCGCGGCGCGGGGTCAGCCGGGCGAATTTCGACCGCTTCACTTCGGGCCTTACGCCGGACCTGCACATCATGGACCTGCTCGACGCGCAGCCGGAGTTCACTAAGGCGCCGTGGGACTATCTCGACCTGCTGGTGAACGACGACCGCATCGCGCGCGGGCGCGAGCTTCTGGCGCAGTATGCGCCGACCTTCGACGCTATGGAGAGAACCTACGGCGTCGACCGCGCCATCGTCGCCGCGATCTGGGGCGTGGAATCGAATTACGGCACGCTCGGCGGCGATCGCTCCGTGGTGCGCTCGACGGCGACGCTCGCCTGCGTCGGCCGCCGCCGCAATTACTTTCGCGAGGAATTCCTGTCCGCGCTCGAAATACTGCAACGCGGCGACGTTCCGCCGGAGCACCTGATCGGCTCATGGGCCGGTGCATTCGGTCCGACGCAATTCATGCCGACGTCGTTCAAGCGCTATGCCGTCGACTTCGACGGCGACGGTCGGCGTGACGTCGTCGATTCCATTCCCGACATGATCGCCTCGACGGCCAACAATCTGAAGACCGACGGCTGGGTCAGCGGCCAGACCTGGGGTTACGAAGTCACGCTGCCGCAAAACTTCGATTACATGCTGGCCGACCGGTCGAAGCAGATGACGGTGCGGCAATGGGAAAGCCTCGGCGTGCGCCGCGCCGGTACCAAGCCGTTTCCGCGTGCCGACGAGACCGCGTATCTGCTGCTGCCGGCCGGTGCGCGCGGCCCGGCATTCCTGATGCTGCAGAATTTTCGCGTCATCATGAAATACAATCCGGCCGAGGCTTATGCGCTGGCAATCGGGCATCTCGCCGACCGGCTGCGCGGCGGCGCTCCCTTCGTGCAGGCCTGGCCGCGGGACGAGCGCGTGCTGACGCTCGACGAGCGCTACGAGCTGCAGCAGCTTCTGGGCAGTCACGGCTTCGATATCGGGATGCCGGACGGCCTCCTTGGGCCGCGCACCCGGATCGCGATCCGCAATTATCAGACCTCGGTTGGGCTTGTTCCGGATGGTTTTGCCTCGTCGGCGGTGCTCGATCGGCTTCGCCAGCCGTAACCACGCCGCAATCGGGCCATCCTCAAGTTGACATTTTTTGGCTAGTATGTGGGCTTGGCACGCCGAAGCGCGCCGCAAATCGTTAATCGTCCCGGCGAACGGCGTATTGGACAAGCTTTCGATGGCAAAGCGGCACTGGCAGCGGGCGAATTGGCGTTGGCTTGCGATCGCGCTTGTGGTCGCCGGGCTGGCCGATCTCGTGCCCGCGCCTGCCGGCGCGCAGTTCTTCGGCTTCGGCCAGCAGCGTCCGAGCCGCCCGCCGCCGCCGCCGCGCGGGTTCTTTTCATTCCCGTTCTTCGGCGGTCCCGGACCCGGTCCGTTCTTCGAGCGGCCGCCGCCGCAGCAGCAGCCGACGGAATCCTTCAAGGCACCGCCGCCGCGCAAATACGAGACGCCGCCGGCGAGCACTGTGATGGTGATCGGCGACACCATGGCCGATTGGCTTGCCTACGGGCTTGAGGAGGCGCTGTCCGATTCTCCGGAAATCGGCGTCGCGCGATTTATCCGGCCGGCTTCGGGCCTCATTCGCTACGACGCGAAGAACGACTCGCTCGAATGGTCCGGAATGCTGAAGGACGTGCTCGCCACCGAGAAGCCGAGCGCCATTGTCATCATGCTCGGCCTCAACGACCGGCTGCCGTTTCGCGACAAGGCGCCGCCGAAAACCGGCCCGCAGGCCGCTGCGCCTGCCGCGACACAGGCGCAAGACAAGACGCCGGACGCACCGGTTGCTCCGGACGCGGCGAAGCAGAGCGGCACACAGCCGTCCATTGCGGCCGCTGAATCGCAGCGTCAGGGGCCGCAGGGCTCTTACGAGTTTCACACCGACAAGTGGGCCGAGCTTTACGGCAAGCGCGTCGACGACATGATCGCGGTGCTCAAGAGCAAAGGCGTGCCGGTGCTTTGGGTCGGCCTGCCGGCCGTTTACGGCACCCGCTCGACAGGCGACATGGCTTACCTCGACGAGATTTATCGCGAGCGCGCGGCGCGGGCCGGCATCGTTTACGTCGACATCTGGGACGGCTTCGTCGACGAGAACGGCCGCTATGCGACGCAAGGGCCGGATTTCGAGGGGCAGATACGCAGGTTGCGCACCAGCGACGGCGTGCATTTCAGCAAAGCCGGTGCCATCAAGCTTGCCGAATATCTGGTGCAGGATCTGCATCGCGTGATGACGAACCGTCTCGTTCCGGTCGCGCTGCCGGCGCCGGAAGAGGGACCGAAGCCCGGCGTGAATGGGCCGCGGCCTGCCGTTGGCCCGGTTTTGCCGCTGACAGCCTCGACGAATATCGACGGCAACAATCTTCTGGGCGACGGCGGCCGCTCTGTACCGGCTAATCCCGACCCGGTGGCGACGCGCGTGCTCACCCACGGCGACCCGATTGCGGCGCCGTCCGGCCGCGCCGACGATTTCACCTGGCCGCGTCCCGGGGCTGACGCCAGCGGGACCGCCGACACGGCGCCCGAGCCGGCGGCGTCTCCGGCCGCCAAAAGCCCGGCGGCCAAGACCGACCCCAAAAAGACGAACGATGCCAAGAGCGCGGCCAAGCCAGCGCCGGCGCCGGCTCCAGTGCCGCCACGTTCGCCGCCACGCGCGTCGCTCGACGGCGCGCCGCGGCCACCGGCCGCCGCAGGCGGCGGGTTTTAGGCGCGTACTGATCGAGATTGGTGAGCAAAAGGCCGGGCAATTCCGTCTTGCCCTCAAGGCGGACGTCAGTCGGACATCGCGCGCGAACCAGTAGAACGATCACAATTGCCCATATTTCTTAAGTACCGCGCGGCAACCGCTGCTAAGGCGCCAGCTATGGGCTGCTAGCGTCGCGCCACACCGAATCAGATTGCTCCAGGTCATGCCGCCATTCTGATCGCACAGCCTGACTGCCGCCGATCGGCATGGGGCAAGTTCTGCGAGATTAATCGCGTTGGCGGCAGTGGTGCAAAGGCCCAAAATCAAACACGCGGAGACTGCTATTTTCACGGTACATCGTTCCTTTGACCGCAATATCCTAATTCTGTGATTTCAAAAATCTACTTTTGGGTCGTCGTGTTGCGACGAAATTTGTGCGCAAGTCGAAAGATTGTCGGCCTCGTTGCATGACGGCAACATGCACAAAGAATTTGTTCAATATGTCGATCGGCTTCGCGCAAATCTCAGGGTGGCGTTTCTGGAACCGAGCTGTGGCGTTGGTTCGCTGCAGCAAGCGCCATGGTGGAACGCCGACAGGCGAGCGGGCCCGAATCGGCGGTTTGGCGCAAGCCGATCTGTCCGTGGCGCGCGGGCCGCACCGCTGGTGCGGACCATGAAATACTGCGTCTGCCGGCGTTCCGCTTTTCCTTTTTCCCTGGCTTGAGAGACCGGGCGTCAATTTTTTCCGCTCATTCCCGCGCAGGCGGAAATCCAGACTGGGTCCCCGCCTTCGCGGGGACGAGCGGTGGAGATGTGGCATTCAACACTCGGACGCACAGGCGCCGCGAGAACGGCCTGGCTATTCGCCATGGGGCGGCAGGTGAACTCAAAGTCACCGCGGCAGTTGCGTCGATCCCATCAGGAATTTGTCGACGGCGTGCGCGGCCTGGCGGCCCTCGCGGATCGCCCACACCACCAGCGACTGGCCGCGGCGCATGTCGCCCGCGGCAAAGACCTTGTCGCGCGAGGTGCGATAATCGTCGGTCGAGGCGGCGACGTTGCCGCGCTGGTCGAGCTTGAGGTCGAGGCTCTTGATCATGCCTTCATGCACCGGGTGCACGAAACCCATGGCGAGCAGCACGAGATCGGCGTTGAGATCGAATTCGGTGCCGGCGATCGGCTTGAACTTGTCGTCGATGCGTGTGCAATGCAGCTTTTTCACCGCACCGTTTTCGCCCGAGAATTTGGTCGTCATCACGGCGAAGTCGCGTTTGACGCCTTCTTCGTGGCTGGACGATGTGCGCAGCTTGAGCGGCCAATCCGGCCAGGTGAGCATCTTGTTCTCGTGCAGCGGCGGCTCCGGCATGATTTCGAAATTGGTGACAGACAGCGCGCCCTGACGGAACGACGTGCCGATGCAATCCGACCCGGTGTCGCCGCCGCCGATGACGACGACATGCTTGCCGGTGGCGAGAATCGGTTCGCCATCAGCGGCCTTCTCGCCGCTGACGCGCCGGTTCTGCTGCGGCAGGAAATCCATGGCGAAATGGATGCCCTTGAGGTCGCGCCCGGGGATCGGCAGGTCGCGCGGTTTCTCGGCGCCGCCGGTCAGCACGACCGCATCGTGCTCCTTGAGCAAGGTGTCGGCCGCAACGCCGACGCCGATATGGGCGCCGTAATGGAAAACGACGCCTTCGGCCTGCATCTGCACGACGCGGCGGTCGATGTGATGCTTCTCCATCTTGAAATCGGGAATGCCGTAGCGCAGCAGGCCGCCGGCTTTCGCCCATCTCTCATAGACATGGACCTGATGTCCGGCGCGGGCGAGCTGTTGCGCGCAGGCGAGGCCGGCCGGTCCCGAGCCGATGACTGCGACTTTCTTGCCGGTGCGTGTTGTGGGTGGTTCGGGTTTGAGTCCTTGCGCGATGGCACGATCGGCGATGGCGCATTCAATCGATTTGATGGTGACCGGATTCTCGTCGATGTTGAGCGTGCAGGAGGCTTCGCACGGCGCCGGGCAGACACGGCCGGTGACTTCGGGAAAGTTATTGGTCGAGTGCAGGTTGCGCGCCGCCTCGTCCCAATGGCCGCCGTAAACGAGATCGTTCCAATCGGGAATCTGGTTGTTGACCGGACAGCCCGGCGAGCCGGGCGAGACCGAACCGGTGCCCTGGCAATAAGGCACGCCGCAATTCATGCAGCGCGCGGCCTGGGTAACGTAGTCCTCGTCCGGCAGCGGCAGAACGAATTCGCGCCAATGGCGAACGCGCTCAGCGACCGGTTCGTAGTCGCGGTCTTCGCGTTCGTATTCGAGAAAGCCGGTAATCTTGCCCACTGCGTACCCGTTTGCCGCGCTCTACTCCGCCGCGATGGCCGCGGCCTTCATTTCGTTGAGCGCGCGGCGATATTCCACCGGCATGACCTTACGGAATTTCGGATACCAGGTCTTCCAGTCGGCGAGAATTTTTTCAGCGATCACCGAACCGGTAAAGCGGGCATGGCGCGAGATCAGGTGGTGCAGGCGATGCGCGTCGAACCTGCTCATGTCCGACATGACGTCGACCATGCCGTGGCTCTCGAGATCGCGCGCATGGTGGAAGACTTTGGAGTTGATGTCTTCCTCGCCCGGCATCGGCTCGAGTTCGACCATCGCCATGTTGCAGCGCGAGGCGAAGGTGCCGTCCTCGTCGAGCACGTAGGCGATGCCGCCGGACATGCCGGCGGCGAAATTGCGGCCGGTGCGGCCGAGCACCACGACGACGCCGCCGGTCATGTATTCGCAGCAATGGTCGCCGGCGCCCTCGATGACCGCGACGGCGCCGGAATTGCGCACCGCGAAGCGCTCGCCGGCAACGCCGCGGAAATAGCATTCGCCCTCGATCGCGCCGTACATCACGGTGTTGCCGATGATAATCGATTCCTCCGGGACGATTGCGGAACCGGCCGGCGGGCGCACCACGATGCGGCCGCCGGAAAGGCCCTTGCCGACATAGTCGTTGGCGTCACCCTCGAGTTCGAAGCTCACGCCGCGGGCGAGGAAGGCGCCAAAGCTTTGGCCGGCGGTGCCCTTGAATTGCACCACGACGGTGTCGGGCGCCAGACCGCCGTGGCCGTAGCGCTTGGCTATTTCACCCGACAGCATGGCGCCGACGGTGCGGTCGGTGTTCCGGATCGGTAGCGCGATGCGCACCGGCGTGCCGTGTTCCAGCGCGCTCCGCGACTGCGCGATCAGCGTGCGGTCGATAATGTCGTGGATCTTGTGATCCTGTCTCTCGGAATTATAAGTCGCGACATTCGCTGGCACGTCCGGCTTGGTGAACAGCCTGGAGAAATCGAGACCGTTCGCCTTCGCGTGCGCCAAGACCTTGACGCGGTCGAGCATCTGCATCTGACCGATCATCTCGTCGAACGTCCGATAGCCCAGTTCCGCCATCAGCTCGCGCACCTCTTCGGCGACGAAGAAGAAATAGTTGATGACATGCTCCGGCTGGCCGCTGAAACGCTTGCGCAGCACCGGGTCCTGGGTCGCGACCCCGACCGGGCAGGTGTTGAGATGGCACTTGCGCATCATGACGCAGCCGGCGGCGATGAGCGGCGCCGTGGCGAAACCGAACTCGTCGGCGCCAAGCAGCGCGCCGACGACGACGTCGCGGCCGGTGCGGATGCCGCCGTCGACCTGCACGGCGATGCGCCCGCGCAGCCGGTTGGCGACCAGCGTCTGATGCGTCTCGGCAAGCCCGATCTCCCAGGGCGAACCGGCATGCTTGACCGAGGTCAGCGGCGCCGCGCCGGTGCCCCCTTCGTAACCCGCGATCGTGACGTGGTCGGAGCGCGCTTTCGAGACGCCGGCGGCGACCGTGCCGACGCCGATTTCGGAGACGAGCTTGACCGAGACGTCGCCGTCGGGATTGACGTTCTTCAGATCGAAGATGAGCTGCGCCAAATCCTCGATCGAATAGATGTCGTGATGCGGCGGCGGCGAGATGAGGCCGACGCCGGGCGTCGAATGACGCACCTTGGCGATGGTCTTGTCGACCTTGTGACCGGGCAACTGGCCGCCTTCGCCGGGCTTGGCGCCCTGGGCGATCTTGATCTGCATCATGTCCGAATTGACGAGATACTCGGCGGAGACGCCGAACCGGCCCGACGCCACCTGTTTGATCGCCGAGCGCATGGAATCGCCGTTGGGCAGCGGCTTGTAGCGGTCGGATTCCTCGCCGCCCTCGCCGGTATTCGACTTGCCGCCGATCCGGTTCATGGCGATGGCGAGCGTGGTATGGGCCTCGCGCGAGATCGAGCCATAGGACATCGCGCCGGTCGAGAACCGCTTGACGATGTCCTTGGCCGGTTCGACTTCCTCGAGTGGCACGGGCCTGCGGCCATCGTCCGCCGCCGACTTGATGCGGAACAGACCGCGTATGGTCAGAAGGTGCGCCGTCTGATCGTTGATGATCCTCGCGAATTGCCGGTACTTCTCGATGGAATTGCCGCGCACGGCGTGCTGCAGAGCGGACACGGTCGCCGCGTTCCAGACGTGATCCTCGCCGCGCACGCGGAAGGCATATTCGCCGCCGACGTCGAGCATGGTGCGATAGATCGGCGCGTCGCTGAACGCATCGCGATGCCGGCGTATGCAATCTTCGGCGATCTCGGCCAGGCCGATGCCCTCGATGCGGGTCGCCGTGCCGGTGAAATATTTGGCGACGAAGTCGGACCTGAGCCCGATGGCGTCAAATATCTGCGCGCCGCAATAGGACTGATAGGTGGAGATGCCCATCTTCGACATCACCTTGAGCAGGCCCTTGTCGATCGACTTGATGTAGCGCTTGAGGATTTCCTTTTCGTCGAGCTTTTGCGGCAGCTCGTTTTTCATGGCCACGAGCGTCTCGAAGGCGAGATAGGGATTGATGGCTTCGGCGCCGTAGCCGGCGAGGCAGGCAAAATGATGCACCTCGCGAGGCTCGCCGGACTCGACGACCAGACCGACGGAGGTGCGAAGCCCGACGCGGATCAGATGATGGTGCACGGCCGCGCAGGCGAGCAGCGATGGAATGGCAACGCGGTCGGCGCTGGCGCGGCGGTCGGACAGGATGATGATATTGATGCCGTCGCGGATGGCGAGTTCGGCCCGTCCGCACAGGCCATCGATGGCTTCCGCCATGCCGTCGGCGCCGGTTTCGGCCGGCCATGTCGCGTCGAGCGTGCGCGACTTGAATTGATCGTGACCGACGGTGCCGATCGAGCGCATTTTCTCGAGATCGGCATTGGTGAGGATCGGCTGCCGGGCCTCGAGCCGCATGGTCTTCGACAGGCCTTCAAGATCGAACAGGTTCGGTCGCGGCCCGATGATCGAAACCAGGCTCATGACCAGTTCCTCGCGGATCGGATCAATCGGCGGGTTGGTCACCTGGGCGAAGTTCTGCTTGAAATAAGTGAACAGAAGCTTCGGCCGGTCGGACAGCGCCGAGATCGGCGTATCGTTGCCCATGGACCCGACGGCTTCTTCGCCGGTCGCTGCCATCGGCGCCATCAGGAGCTTGAGATCTTCCTGCGTGTAGCCGAACGCCTGCTGACGATCGAGCAGCGGCAGATTCGAGATCGGCGCTTCTTCGGCAGAGCCGGGCAGGTCCTCCAATACGATCTGCGTGCGCTCCAGCCATTTGCCGTAAGGATGGCTCTTCGCAAGCGTCGCCTTGAGTTCTTCGTCGGGAATGAGCCGCCCCGCCGCGAGGTCGACAAGCAGCATCTTGCCGGGCTGCAGCCGCCATTTGGTGACGATCTCTTCCTCCGGGATCGGCAGCACGCCGACTTCCGACGCCATGATGATGCGGTCGTCGCGGGTAACGACGTAACGCGCCGGCCGCAGGCCGTTACGGTCGAGGGTGGCGCCGATCTGCCGGCCGTCGGTGAATGCGATCGCCGCCGGGCCGTCCCACGGCTCCATTAATGCGGCGTTGTATTCGTAGAACGCGCGGCGCTCCTCGTTCATCAGCGGATTGCCCGCCCACGCCTCGGGGATCATCATCATCACCGCATGGGCCAGCGAGTAACCGCCCATGGTCAGGAATTCGAGAGCATTGTCGAAGCACGCGGTGTCGGACTGACCCTCATAGGAAATCGGCCACAGCTTCGAGATGTCGTCGCCGAACTTCGGCGAGGACACCGATGCCTGCCGCGCCGCCATCCAGTTGTTATTGCCGCGCAGCGTATTGATCTCGCCGTTATGCGCGACCATGCGATAGGGATGCGCCAGCGACCAGGCCGGAAACGTGTTGGTCGAGAAGCGCTGGTGCACCAGCGCCAGCGCGCTTGTGAAATCCGGATCGTGCAGATCGGGATAATAGGTGCCGAGCTGGTCGGCGAGAAACATGCCCTTGTAGATCACGGTGCGGCAGGAGATCGACACCGGATAGTAGTTCCACATGCGCCGGTCGCGCCTGCCGTAGAGAATGCCGGAGATCGTCTTGCGCAGGATGTAGAGTCGGCGCTCGAACTCGTCCTCCGACTTGACCTTCGGATTGCGGCCGAGAAAAACCTGCTTGTGCACCGGCTCGGTCGGCTTCACAGATTCACCGAGCGTCGAATTGTCGGTCGGCACGTCGCGCCAGCCGAGAATTGTCATGCCCTCCTGCGCGGCGATCGCCGCATAGGTCTCCATGATCTCGTTGCGCCATTCCGCTTCGTGCGGCAGGAACAGTGCGCCGACGGCGTATTCCCCGGGCGACGGCAATTTAAAGCCGAGCTCGGCTGCTTTCTTGGCAAAGAACTTGTGCGGCATTTGCACCAGGATGCCGGCGCCGTCGCCGGCGCGCGGGTCGGCGCCAACTGCGCCGCGGTGCTCGAGATTGACCAGGATCGTCAGTGCGTCTTTGACGATCTTGTGCGATTTGCGGCCCTTGATATCGGCAATGAATCCGACGCCGCAGGAATCCTTTTCCAGCGCCGGATCAAACAGGCCGAAACCAGACCCGCTCATCGTCGTCCTCACACTCCGCGCCGGAACTCTTTCCGCCCGGTCCCGACACTATCCGCCCTGCGCAGGTCGCGTCCGCCTGCGTGCCAGGGCTGGTCACTCGTCCTGGAGGCAACCTTCGTGCCGCGTCCGGCCTGTGGCTGCTTTTTCGCCGCCGCACGACGCGCCCTCGTCCACCGGCGGCTGACCACGCGCATCGCGGGTCACCAATTGAGACAGCAATGCTGTCCTATGCCGAACATGGCAAATTCCCAACGCCAGCACAAGGGTTCGGCCCTGCGAACGGAGCAAGGAGGCCGAAAGCTGCTCCGATCCGGCGTGGATTCCCACTATGTTCCGCGAGCGCAAGTGGATCACGGCGGACGCGTCCGCGCAATGGTTTATCGCACTGCCGCAACGCCGTTCCCCGACGCATTGACCGCAAGCGCGAAGCTGCGCCAAGTTTCGGCATCGACCCGCCTATTCGACGGCGTTTTTTGCGATGAATTTTGCCAGCGACAACACGGCGCCGGTTGTGCCGGCCATTCTCGACGCGATCGTGCAGGCGAACGCGGGCTATGCCCGCGGCTATGGCAACGACGATTGGACGGCGAAGGTCGAGCGGCGGCTGTCGGAAATCTTCGAACGCGAGGTGGCGGCGTTTCTGGTGCCGACCGGGACGGCAGCAAATGCGCTGTCGCTTGCGCAAGTGACGCCGCCCTGGGGCGTGGTGTTCTGCCACCGCGACTCGCACATCATCACCGACGAATGCGGCGCGCCGGAGTTCTTCGGCAGCGGGCTGAAACTTGAAGGCCTTGCGGGTAACGGCGCCAAGATCGCGCCCGAAACGCTCAAAGCCGCGCTTGCCGGCTATGGCGGGCATGAGCCGCACCAGATGGTCGCGTCGGCGCTGTCGATCACGCAGGCGAGCGAAGCCGGCACCATCTATCGAACCGACGAGATCGCGGAACTGTGCGCGATCGCCCATTCCCGCGCGCTTGCCGTGCATATGGACGGCGCGCGCTTTGCCAATGCTCTGGTCCGGCTGAACACGTCGCCGGCGCAGATGACGTGGCAGTCCGGTATCGACGTGCTGTCGTTCGGCGCCACCAAAGGCGGCGCGATGGCGGCCGAGGCCGTGGTGGTGTTCGATCCGGCCCGCGCCGGCTTTTTTGCCGAACGGCGCAAGCGCTCCGGTCAGCTGTTGTCGAAGCACCGGTTTATCGCCGCGCAGATGGCGGCCTACCTCGCCGAGGATCGCTGGCTCGCGCTGGCGCGCCACGCCAATGCCATGGCCGACAGGCTGGCGCAAAAACTCGCGGCAGCCGGATGGGAGCCGGCGTGGCCGGTCGAGGCGAATCTCGTCTTCATCGTCATCCCCGCAGTGCTCGATGTCAGGCTCAAGGCCGCGGGCGCCGACTACTACGTGCGCAAGAACGCCAGTGTCGACATCGGAGCCGGCAATGTCCTGGTGCGCCTGGTGACTTCATTCGCGACGGCGGACGAGGATGTCGACCGCTTCGTGAATCTTTGCAAAAAGTCCTGAATGCGCCCAAGCGTCGCCCTAATTTCGATTATCGTTATGAATACCGACCGGGAAGCGGGCGATCGGAGGAGGGCCGGGTGAGGAAGTGCGTGTTCGGGGCTCGTGTCTTGGTTGTGCTTCTGGCGGCAGCGATTGCGCCTGCCGAGGCGCAGACGCCTCCGCCGCCAGCTTCGCTCGCGCAGGCGACGCAACCCGTGACCGGCTTCGTGTCGTCTTATGAAATCATGAGAACGGTTCGTGCCTCCGGTTTCAATCCGCTGGCGCCGCCGCTGCGTGAAGGCACCGACTACGTGCTGCGCGCCACCGATTATCGCGGCATCCTCATGCGCATCGTGGTCGATGCGCGCACCGCGGCGATCCGCGACGTGACCCGAATCGTGCCGGGTCCGGGACGCTACGGTCAGTTCTACATCGAGCCGGCCTATGGCGCGGCCGACCTGGATGATCCCATGGGAGCTCCTATCGGGGCCGGTTTTGAAGCGCCGCCAGCACGGCCACCGGTGTCGCGTCCAGCGCCCAGCGCAGGCCTTACGCTGGTGCCGCCGCTGCCGCGTCCGCGCCCGGCCACGCTGGCGTCACGCGACGCCGCCGCTGCGGCGGCAAGATCTTTGCCCGCGCCTGCCGCCAAGAGCGAAACGAAGACCGAAACGAAGACCGAAACGAAGGGCGATACGAAGACTGAAACGAGCAGCGGCGCCGGCACCGCAACCATCGTCAAGCCCGCGGCCGCGCCGGATGCCAAGAGCCTGATCAATTCCGAGGTCATCACCGCCGCGCCGCCGCCTGCGCCCGCCGCGTCGAAAAGAGCGCCCGTCGAACCGCTGAACGACTGAATTGCACAGCGGCCACGCTTCCGCGGCATATCCGGTTTCGCGGCCGGCGCTGGTCATTGTTGGTAATGCCCCGTAGCATGCCGGGAAATTCCGCCGGGAGACGCCGCCGTGAAAGTCTGCATGTTCCACCTGATGCCGTATCGGGAGCTGCCGGCGGATTTCGAGAAGCGTTATCACTCCGCCTTCATCGACCCGGTCTGGTTCGACGTCGCCGACTCTGGAAAAGTCGGCGAGTACTACAATCTGACGCTCGACGAATTGCTGTATGCCGCCAAGGCCGGCTTCCACGGCGTGTGCACCAACCAGCACCATCAGAACGTCTACGGCTTCATGGCCAATCCGAGTCTGATGGGCGCGGTGCTGGCGAAAGAAACCAACGGCCAGAACGTCGCCATCGTCCAGCTCGGCTCGACGCTGCCGTCGACGACGCCGCCGACCCGCATTGCCGAGGAATATGCGATGCTCGACTGCATCTCGGGTGGCCGGCTGATCGCCGGCTTTCCCACCGGCCTGCCATCCGATGCCGTGATCGCGAACGGCGTCGTGCCGATCGATCAGCGCGAACGCTACCGCGAGGCGTTAGCGCTGGTGCTCAAATCATGGTCGGCGCGCGAGACCTTTCCGTGGAACGGCAAGCACTATCAGCTCGGCATGGTCAATCTCTGGCCGCGGCCGATCCAGCAGCCGCATCCGCCGGTATGGATTCCCGGTGCTGGCATTTCCTCGACCGCCGAATACGTGCTCGATCACGACCACTGTTTCTGTCATCTCAGCTACCGCGGCTTCAAGAATGCCAAGGACGTGACCGACCGCTATTGGGCAATGGCAGCGGAGAAAGGCCGCGACGACAATCCGTTCCGGCTGAGCTTCCTGCAGCTGATCGGCGTCGCCGGCAGCGACGCCGAAGCCGAGGACCTCTACGCCGAGCACGCCGAGTATTTCTTTCACAAGCTGCTCTACACGCCGCTGCACTATCAGGCGATCCCTGGCTGTCTCGAATACGGCGCGATGGTGCAGCAGTTCCGCTTCAACCCGCGCACCGAGGTCAACCCGCACGATCTCAAGGCCAAGGACTTCTACCAGCGCGGCTACGTCGTGGTCGGCAGCCCGAAGACCGTGCGCGAGCAGCTGCTCGAGGGCATCAAAGAGCTGCGCATGGGCCATCTGCTGGCGCTGCTGCACTTCGGCTCGATGCCGACCGAGCTGTGCAAGAACAACATCGATCTGTTCGCCCGCGAAGTGCTGCCATATCTCGCCGGCCAGTGGGACGACCGCTACGACGACCGCTGGTGGCCGGAGCGCCTGAAGGCGAAGCGTGCCGCGCCTGCTCTGGCCGCCGTGTCCTGACGCGGCGGAGATAGGTGATGACGACGGCGGAAGTGCGCAGACTGAAACTCTGGCAAGGACGGATCGAGACCGAGGTCGAGATTGCCGGCAGCGGGCCGCCGCTGGTTTATCTGCACGGCCCTTGGGGTCTGGCGCCCGACCGCGCGTTCGTTGCGCGCCTTGCGGCGGGTCACACCGTCTACGCGCTGAAATTTCCCGGTACCAGCCGCGGCGATCATGAAGCGGCGCACGCGCTCGACGATTGGCACGACGTGCTGGTCTATCATGGCGAATTGCTCGACAGGCTCGGCTTCGCGGCTCCTGCGCTGGTCGGCCACTCGTTCGGCGGCCTGCTGGCCGCCGAAATCGCCGCCGCGATGCCGAAATCGGTCGGACGGCTTGTCCTCATCGATCCCGTCGGGTTGTGGCGCGACGATCATCCGGTGCCGAACTGGATGCTGCTGCCGTACAAGGCGCGCCCGGCGGCGCTGTTCGCCGGTCCCGAAGGCGAAGCGGCGCGGCGCTTTTTCGAGGCGCCGGCCGACGCCGCGGAGCGCGTCGAGACGCTGGCGCAATTCAACTGGTCGCTGGCCTGCACCGGCAAATTCGTCTGGCCGATCGCCGATCGCGGCCTGAAGAAGCGTATTCACCGCATCGCTTCGCCGACGCTCGTCATCTGGGGCAACGCCGACCGCATCGTCGCGCCGGTCTATGCGCAAGAATTCGCGCAAAAAATCGCCGGTGCGCAGATCGAACTGATCCCTCATGCCGGCCACTTGCCGCATCTCGAACAGCCGGACGCCGTGCTCAAGGCGTTGTCGGGATTCCTGGCCGGCTGAATTGCGGGTTCCGAAACGAAAAGCGCCCCGGAAATCCGGGGCGCCCCCTTTAAGTCCAGCCTGGCTACTTACGCAGCCTGCTTCTGGCCTTCGATGGCCTTGCCGTTGCCGATCGGGATCGAGCGCGGCTTTTTCGCCTCGGGGATCTCGCGCACCAGATCGACGTGCAGGAGACCGTTCTCGAGGCTCGCGCCTTTCACCTGGACGAAGTCGGCGAGCTGGAACACGCGCTCGAACGTACGGGCGGCGATGCCCTGATAGAGCACGTCACCGCGCTTCTCCTCATCCTTGGCGTTCTTCTCGCCGCGGATGGTGAGCGTGTTCTCTTTCGCTACGATGGAAAGCTCAGGCTCGTTAAAACCGGCGACCGCGACACTGACGCGGTACTCGTTCTCCCCGGTCCGCTCGATATTGTACGGCGGGTAACCGGGAGCGGCGCCCTCGAGGCCCTGATCAAGCAACGAGAACAGCCGGTCGAAGCCAACGGTGGAACGATAAAGGGGAGCAAGATCGAAAGTTCGCATGGCATATCCTCCTGAAGCGACATGCAGTTGGCCAGTCCGAATGGACCCGGCCTATGGTGATGTGCAGCCGTCTCTGGCCTGCACGAACCGGATATGGGAACGCCAGCCAATTCCCGCAAGGGCTTGCAACTCTTTGTTGCGACTAACGAAAATTAGTCCCACGCGGGACGACGGGAGGGCTTCTTTGATCGCTATTGCGTCGGCGCAAGCCGTCGCTGGCGGGTTATGTTGAGCGGCGAACGAGGGCTGTTATAAGCGGAAGCCCCCACGGCTCGATTTCATGAAACTCATCTCGATTCCTGCCAATCCCATCCCGGATCATTTCGTCACGGGTGAGCTGAAAACGCCCGATGGTGTTTCGCTGCGCTATGCGCGCTGGCAGCCGCCGGCCGGCCGCAAGGGCACGGTGTGCATCCTGCAAGGCCGCGGCGAATGGATCGAAAAATATTTCGAGACGGTTCGCGATCTGCGCGCGCGGGGCTTTGCCGTCGCCGCGCTCGACTGGCGCGGGCAGGGACTGTCGGAACGCGCGCTCAGCGATCGCCACAAGGGTTATGTCGGCGACTTCTCGGAATACGACACCGACCTTGAAACCTTCATGCGCGAGATCGTGCTGCCGGACTGTCCGCCGCCGCTGTTCGCGCTCGGCCATTCCACCGGTGCGACCGTACTGATCCGCGCCGCCTATAAGGGCCGCCGCTGGTTCGACCGCATGGTGCTGACCGCACCGCTCATCGACCTCGTCGGGTTCGGCGCCACCATGACGGCGCGCGTATTGGTGCGGGCAATGCAGATGGTTGGCTTAGGCAGCATGTACGTCCCGAAGGGCGAAGTCGGCGTCATGGAAGCGCGGCCGTTTGCCGGAAATATCCTGACGTCCGATCCCGTGCGCTACGCGCGCAATGCCGCGATCCTCGAGGCCGAGCCGGCGCTCGCGCTCGGCCCGCCGACCGTCGCGTGGACCGACGCCGCGTTTCGCGCCATGCGCACGATGCGCGAGCGCAGTTATCCCTCGCGCATCCGCCAGCCGATGCTGATCATCGCCGCCGGCAATGACGGCGTCGTATCGAACGTGGCGATCGAGGATTTCGCCGGCCTGTTGCGCGCCGGCTCGCAGCTCGTCATAGCCGGTTCCAGTCACGAAGTGCTGATGGAGCAGGATCGCTTCCGCTCCCAGTTCTGGGCAGCGTTCGATGCCTATGTGCCGGGCACGCCGCTGTTCTGACGTGACGTTATCTGTTCGAGATTCTATCCGTTCAGAATCTTCATGGCCTGCGCGTGCACCCGCTTGTCGCCGGCGGCGATGATGCGTCCGCCCCTGTGCGCAGGTCCATTCTCCCACGTCGTCATGACACCGCCGGCGCCTTCGATGATCGGGATCAGCGCCAGCACGTCATGCGGTTTCAGCTCGGTTTCGATGATGAGATCGACGTGGCCGGCAGCAAGCACGCAGTAGGCGTAGCAATCTCCGCCATAGCGCGACAATCGCACCGCCTGTTCGACGCGGCCAAAACTTTGCCGGTCCGCTTCCTTCATCAACAGCGGGCTGGTGGTGAGCATGATGGCGTCGCCGAGTGTCGCGCAAGGACGTACGCGCAGCGCCCGCTCGCCGGCCGGGCCGCGGTAATGCGCGCCCTTGCCGTCGCCGGTGAAATGTTCGCGCGTGAACGGCTGGTGCATCATGCCGTAGATCGGCTCGCCGCGCCGCGTCAGCGCGATCAGCGTGCCCCAGGCCGGCATGCCGCAGATGAAGGATTTGGTGCCGTCGATCGGATCGAGCACCCAGACATATTCGGCGTCGCCATGATCGGCCTCGAATTCCTCGCCGACGATGCCGTGCTCGGGAAAGGTCCGCTTGATCAGCACGCGCATCGCCGCTTCGGCGGCGCGGTCGGCAGCCGTCACCGGATCGAACCCGCCGGAGCGGCTCTTGTTCTCGACACCCAGGGCACTGCGGAAGAACGGCCGGATCGTCTCGCCGGAGACGGTCGCCAGTTCATCGACGAATGCTGCAAAATCGATCGCCGTCATGAATTGCCTCCCGCTTCGAGTATCGAAGCGCGACGGCAACGGCAATCGGCGTGTTGCCCTGCCACCACACTCTTGGCGGAAATAACGCTCGCACGCTGCGGCGAAAGGCAACAGGTGCCTGGCGTCTTTTTGTGCAAGGGGCGGGGCCTTTTCAACCTATTGGTATTAAAAGGGTATTTGGTAGATTCCCAAGCGTGAATCCCGCCGAGAACAAATCTGGGCACATTTGACGGGAATTCCCCGGGATAAATAGGTCAACAGGCCTTGCGTTTTGTGCGACGCGGTGTATGTTGTTGCAGTGCGGTAGCGAGAGGCTCTCTCGCGCTACCGTCGCCCTCCTTGGGCGTTTCCTCCCTAGACTTGGGCCGCTCCCGCAAGGTGAGCGGCCCTTTTTCTTTTTGCCACGGGCAGGCTTTCTTGAAGGCGCCAGCCGGCGGGTTCCCCTGCTGAAACTTATTCGGCCGCCGCCCGGTAAGGGCGCAATTCCTCAAGCGGGATTTCGGCCAGGCGATCGGCCAATTGCTCGAACTCGCTCGCCAGCCGCGCAAACGAGTCCGACCGCTCGTAGCGCCGCTCGTCCATGTAGAGCGCCCGGTTGATTTCGAGCTGGATAGCATGCAGTCCGGTTGTGGGATTGCCGTAATGCTCGGTGATGAAGCCGCCGGCATAAGGCTTGTTGCGGCTCACCGCGTAGCCGAAGCCGCGCATGCACTGTTCGATTGTCTCGGTGACGATCGGAACGCAGCTTGTGCCGTAACGATCGCCGATGACGAGATCGGCGCGCGGCCGCTCATCCCGGGCGCCGGTGCTCGACGGCATCGAATGGCAATCGACCAGCATGGCGGCGCCAAAATCGCGATGCAGGCGCATGAAAATGCGCCGCAACGCGCGATGATACGGCTTGTAGAGACCGTCGATGCGGTGCATCGCCTCGGCAACGGAAATGCGCTGGTCGTAAATCTCCTGGGCGTCGCCGACGACGCGCGCCACGGTGCCGAGCCCGCCGGCGACCCGCATCGAGCGGGTATTGGCGAATGACGGCAGGCGGCCATCAAACATGCGCGGGTCGAGCTCGTAGGGTTCGCGGTTGACGTCGACATAGCAGCGCGGGAAATGCGCCCGCATCACCGGATGGCCGCGCGGCACCACGCCTGCGATCAGGTCATCGACGAAGCTGTCCTCGGAACGCCGCAGCGTCGCCAGATCGAGCCGCGACGATTGCAGGAAGTCGCGCGGATAGACGCGCCCGCTGTGCGGCGAGTTGAACAGCAAGGGGCCACGGCAGTCCGCCGGCTCGAGCGCCTCGAACGGCGGATCGAATTCGTCCTGAATTTGCAGCATGGTGCCCGATAGAACTCTTCAGCTTCGCGACCCCGGCATACGCTCCCTAGCGTGCGGCTGCCGCTATTGTCCATAGCCACCGGCCGTTGCCAAGGCCGATTAATCGTCGGCTTTCACTTCATATTTACCCGTCATCCCGCTTATGGAAATCTAGGGGGGGCCGGCAGTAGTCGGTTTTGAGTGGCTATGTCCAAAATCCTGCTTGCGGAAGACGACGTCGACATGCGCCGGTTTCTGGTCAAGGCGCTGCAAAATGCCGGATTCGATGTCATTTCCTATGACAACGGCCTATCGGCGTACCAGCGGCTGCGCGAAGAACCGTTCGAACTGCTGCTTACCGATATCGTCATGCCCGAGATGGATGGCATCGAATTGGCCCGCCGGGCCGCTGAGCTCGATCCCGATATCAAGATCATGTTCATCACCGGCTTCGCCGCGGTAGCGTTGAACTCCGATTCAAGCGCACCCAAGCACGCCAAGGTGCTGTCTAAGCCGATCCATCTGCGCGAACTGGTCAACGAAGTGCAGAAGCTGCTGGCGGCTTAGCGCCCGATCCCGAAAAGTGGTCGTGCTTTTCGGTCACGATCATGCTCGATCCAACAGTTCATTTCGTGCCATAGGCGCGGTCACCGGCGTCGCCCAGGCCGGGAAGAATAAATCCCTGTTTGTCGAGCCCGTCGTCGATTGCCGCGGTCCAGACGCGGACGTCGGGGTGCAGTCCGCGCAGCCTCTCCAGGCCCTCGGGCGCCGCGAGCAAGGAGACGTAGCGGATATCCTTCGCGCCTCTTTCCTTGAGCCGCACGATGGCCGCACTGGCGGTGTTGGCGGTCGCGATCACCGGCGCGACGACGATGACAAGCCGCTCGTGAAGGTCCGACGGCGCCTTGAAATAGTATTCGACCGCAACGAAAGATTCTGGCTCGCGATAAAGCCCGATATGGGCGATGCGCGCCGCCGGCACGAGATCGAGCATGCCTTCTGCGAATGTCACGCCGGCGCGCAGGATCGGCGCGAACACCAGTTTCTTGCCGGCGATGCGCGGCGACATCATCCGCCCGAGCGGCGTTTCGATCTCTACCTTGGTCAGCGGCAGGTCCCGAGTCACCTCGTAGCACAGCAGCATGCCGATCTCTTTGAGGAGTTCGCGAAAGGATTTCGTCGAGATGTTTTTCTCGCGGATCAGCGTCAGCTTGTGCTGAACAAGCGGATGATCGACGACCGTTACGCCTTCCATGATTTCCTCCCGACGCCTTTCAGAATACCGTTCCGTCGCTCAAAACCTCGACCGGCGGCGAGCCGTCGGCGCGCAACTGGCGAGCAATGCTGCGCCCCGCCGCCCAGGTTCCGCCCTCCAGCACCTTGGCGAGCGGCAGCGATTTTTCATCCATCTTCAGGCGCTGCCGCAACATCTCCGCCAGCCGGTCGAGCAGCGCGACCGTCAGCGCGCGCCACTCGACCACAAGCGTCGACGCGACATCGTGCTGGCGCGTGGCGTCGGCGGGATCGCGGAACGCCAGCACGCCGGTATCGACGAACAGGCCGCCATTGCGATATTCGGCGAGCCCGGTCAGGCCGTCGATGTCCGTCACAGTCATGCCGGCCCATTGAAGCGGCTCGATCAGCGAATAAGCGAGCCACTGCGACAGCTTGTGCAGCGGCACGAGTTCGCTGGTCGCATCCGGCGTGGTCAGCGCCGGATGCCGCCAACAGTCGCCGAGCGGAACGCCACCGAGCGTGAGCCGCGACGGCCAGATCGGGCCGAACTGCAACAACAGCTCGGACAGGATGAGCGGCGCCGCAACGGCGCGGCCCTCTGCCTTGGCGGCAAGATGATCGAAAAACCCGCCGGGCCGCGGCGCATCGTTGCGGCCGAAAATGTCAGGCTTGGCGGCGACCAAAGCGCCAAGGCGGCGCAGCAGATCGGCGCGGCCTTCGATGCCGACCAATGGATTGGTGGCCGACACCAGTAAACCGTCGCGAATCGAGTCGTCCGGCAGGTGTTTCAGGATCTCGGCGTCAGCGCGGAAAGGATCGTTCTTGCGCGCGGAGAAAATTCCACCTGCGAACATCGCGAGGCTCGCCAGCGCCAGTCCTTCCGAGCGGCCGATCCGTGTCCCCGTGGCGGAATCATCATAACGCCACTGCGGGCCGGCGCCGGCATCGAGCAAAACGCTGACAATGGCAAGATCGAACTCTGCGCGTGCGCGAGCGGCGCGGTCAGACCAATGCGCGGCTTTGCCGATCGACGTCCAGCGGTCTTCGCCGGAATAGACCAAATGCCGCCAGCGCGAGTGAAACGGTACGTCGAGCGCCGGATAGTTTTTTTGGATCGCCGCGACGACAAGGTCGGCGGCGGCGGTAAGCCGCCCGAGGTCGATGCGGAAATGCGGCAGTTTGCCGTCAAGCCCGATAGCCAGCATGCGATGCGCGCGATCGCGGACCGCCTGAGCGTTCAGGAGCGAATACGCAGCGGCCGTTTCGGACTGCACGGGCGGATGCCGGCTTCGGGTCTTAGTACTTGTTGAGATCGCGGCCGACGGCGTCGGTCAGATCGTGCGGCTTCTGTGGCTCGGGCGTGTAATAGCCGGCGGCCTTCTTGGCCTCGATTTCGACATGGGCATCGGCCGGCACCAGGTCGTCGGGAATGGCGATCCGTTCGACGATGTCCACGCCTTGGCTGACCAGCGCATCGTGCTTCATGTCGCTCATCGAGACGAAACGGTCGATACGCTTGATGCCAAGCCAGTGGATGGCGTCCGGCATCAGCTGCTGGAAGCGCGCGTCCTGCACGCCGGCGACACATTCGGTGCGCTCGAAATATTGCGCGGCGGCATCGCCGCCCTCCTGGCGCTTGCGCGCGTTGTAGACCAGGAATTTCGTGACCTCGCCGAGCGCGCGGCCCTCCTTGCGGTTATACACGATGATGCCAAGACCGCCTGCCTGGCCGGCGCGCGCGCATTCCTCGATGCCGTGGATGAGGTACGGCCGGCAGGTGCAGATGTCGGAGCCGAACACGTCGGAGCCGTTGCACTCGTCGTGGACCCGGCAGGTGATCTGCGTGCGCGAATCGTTGAGTCTCGAGACGTCGCCGAACAGATAAATCGTGGCGCCGCCGATCGGCGGCAGGAATACTTGCAGGTCGGGCCGCGTTACCAGCTCCGGGAACATGCCGGCGGTCTGTTCGAACAGCGCCCGCCGCAAATCCTGCTCCGTCGTGCCGAAGCGCCTGGCAATGCCGGGCAAGTACCACACCGGATCGATGGCGATCTTGACCACGGATATGCTGCCGTTCTCATGGACGACATTGCCGTCATTGGCGAGGCGGCCCGCGGCCAGTGCGCTTTGCATTTCGGGCAGATCGAGCCGGGCGCGCGTGATGGCGATGGTCGGACGGATATCGATGCCTTCGGCGATTTCTGCCTTGAAATTTTCCGCAACGAGGTGGCCCCACGGGTCGAGCGAAACGATGCGCTCCGGCTCGGTCCATTGCGCAAACGGGCCGATGGTCGCCGCGGGAAATGTATTGGTCAGATCCGGCCGGCGGATCGGATCGAGCGCGCCGGATGAAACGGCAAGCGCGCGATAGACCGCATAGGAGCCGCCATGGCTGCCGATGACATTGCGGTCCTGCGGCCGCGACACCGTACCGATGATCGGCCCGCGTTCGCGCGCGGTTTCGGCGCCCCAGTGGATCGGAAAATGCAGCTTCGCTCCGGGCTCGGGATGCGACGTGAGGCGGATATGGTCGGTGCGATTGAAGCGGTTCATCACGCTAGTCCCAAAAGGCAGACGACCCGCCGTAATGACGGGCCGAACCACCGAGAACTGAAGAAAGTCGTGCGGCTTCCCGCACGCAATCAGGAATTATAGCGGCTCTGGAGTGCGATACAACATGACGGCAGAGCGCTTTATTACCGATAAAAATGGGGTTTGGCGGCCGTTATTCAAGGTTCGGAACTATCGCTTAAGATGCGCCTTTTCCAGCATCACGTGGATGCCCTTCGATCCGTTCACCACCTGGGTGACGCGCAGATCGGCGGCGAGGCTGCACAGCGTGTAGGCGTCCTCGCGCGAAATTCCGGTGCGCGCACAGATCAATTTGATCATGTCGCGCAGCGCAATCACCACCGCGTCGTCGAGGTCGGGATCGAATGCCATGGTCATGACATGGGTCGGCGTTTCGGCCATCGGCCATTGCAGTGACATGTCATCTCGCACATGCAGTTCGAAGGTGCCGATCAGGCCGGTCTCGATCGCGGTGATGCAGACCTCGCCGTCACCTTGCACGCCATGACCGTCGCCGACCGAAAACAGCGCGCCGTCGACATGGATCGGCAAATAGAGCGTGGCGCCGGCGACCAGTTCCTTGTTGTCGATGTTGCCGCCGTTCCGTCGCGGCGGCGGCGAGTTGACCGGACCCCAGGCTTGCGGCGGCGCCACCACCATGACGCCGAAGAACGGCTTTAGCGGCAGTTCGAGGCCCCACGGCAGGCGGCCGACCATCCGCTTTGCGTCGAGCGGAATATGGATGAGGCGCGCGTGCTCGAAATCATCGGGCAGGGCGCCGCCGAGCGGACGGATGGCGTTGTAGCCCCAATTGTAGTTGAGATCGATGGCCTTGATGCGGACCTCGAGCACCTGTCCGGCCTTGGCGCCGCGCACGGCGACCGGACCGGTCATGATGTGCGGGCCGTTAAGCTTCGGCGTCACGTTTTTGTGGATCGCGTGCAGCGCTTCGGGGACGGTCATGCCGGAGCCTGCGGGCGGCAATGCCGAGGCTGGACCCGAGACTGTCGAGATGATGACCTCATCGCCCGGATCGACCGTGATCAGCGGCTTGAGATTGGCGTCAAAAAAACCCCAGTGCACCGTTTCGGGCGCTGCATCCAGCCGATGGTTTTTCATTCGGGCGTCTCGCGAGCTTGCGGATCTGTCGGACGGATTATACGGCAAATGACCGGCCGTACATCATGGTTACGGCATCGGCTTGCCGACGCGTTTCTCCTTCGCGCGGCGAACGATCAGATCGGCGAAGGCAATGTCTTCGAGCGCGATGCCGAGAGACTTGAACAGAGTCACGTCGGCTTGGCCGCGGCGTCCGGCGGCTTTGCCGGTCACGAGATCGCCAAGTTCGACGATATCCGGCCATTGCAAACGGCCGGCGGCGACGACATCGCGGTACTCGGAGGCCTCCTCTTTGGCCTGAGCCACCTGATCGGTAGCGCGCACCGTTGCGCGCAATACCGTCTCGGCATCGATTTCGCGGCGGACGGGAGAATTGGCGCCGGCCGCGTTGACATGCACGCCGGACTTGAGCCAGTTCGCCCGCAGCACTGGCTCCGCCGATTTGGTGATGGTCACGACAACGTCGGCGTCGCCGACGGCCGCCTCGCCCGATGGCGCAGCCGTTGCCGCGACACGAAGCTCGCGCTCGATCCTGCGGGCGAACGCTTCGCGATGCTCCGGCGTCCGTGTAAACACGCTGACGGTCCTGATTGGCCGCACGGCGCAGATCGCCGCAACTTGAGTGAACGCTTGCCGGCCGGCCCCGATAACACCGAGCGCCTGCGCGTCAGGCCGGGCAAGGAGCTTGGTCGCAAGTCCGCTTGCGGCGCCGGTGCGCATCTGGCCGAGACTGTCGGCTTCCATCATGGCGTGGAGCTTGCCATCGGCTGCCGAGTACAGAAGCGCGTGATAACGGCCGCCGTCGGTGTTGCCGCCGCCAAAATAGGCCTTCAACCCGAACAGTTGCTTCTGGCCCCACGCCGCGCCCATGAGGTTGAAGGAGCCTTGACCCGCCCGCGCGCGCTGGCGCGGCAGATTGATCGTCGAGGGGTCGCTCCAGGTGGCGAACAAACGCTCGAGCGTCGCGATTGCGTCTTTGACGGTGACGAGTTTTCGCACGTCGTCTTCGGTGAGATAAAGCGGGCCGTCGAATTTGGTTTTGGCGCTTCTGATTTTAACCTGCCCTTTGGCTTCGGCTTTGACCTTGGGCCTGGATTTCGTCCTTATTTTCTTTTTTATCGTACGCCGGATTTTGCTCATGGCTCGCATCACCTTCCGGCACTCAGCACGTCGGAGATCCAGTCCCACATGTAATGGATGCCGATAGTGGCGTCGTCGACCTGGCAATGGTGAAAGCCGCCTTCCTCGCGGCTGAATACTTTCAGCGCCTTTTGCTTGGAGCCAGAGGCATCGAACAGCTTTTCCGCGACCGCAAGCGGGATCTGCTCGTCGCCGGCGCCGTGCAGAACCAGGAACGGGCAGGTCATCTTTTGCACGATGCCGTCGAGGCGGAAGTCCTCGAGTTTCTTCATCGCTGCGGCGCGATCGGGAACGCCGAGCACCCATTGCAGGTGTTCGGGCGGCACCGACAGCGACGGCACTTTTCCCGACTCCAGCGCCTCGAAGCGCCGCACCCAGATCTCGTGGAAGTCCCACTGCGCGCCCCAGGCGACGCAGCAGGCGAAGCGTTGTTCGAGCGACGCGGCGCGCGGCGCATAATAGCCGCCGAGGCTGAGCGCCATCACGCCAATGCGCGTCGGCTCGAATTCGGGCCGGCCGGCAAGATATTCGTAGACCGGCGTGGCGTAGCGTTCGGTCTCCGCAATCAGCGGCATATTGCGAAAGCGCACGCTCTCGCCGTTGCCCGGCCCGTCGACGATCAGGCAGCCGACACCGCGCGCGGCGAGATCGGAGACGCCGTAGCCGTATTGCAATTCCTTGGTGACGTCGAAACCGTCGAAAAACACCATCGCGGGCGCCGGCCGTCCGCGCGCGATTTCCGGATCGGGATGGACCAAAAGCGCCGGCAGGCTTGCATCTTCATACGGAACCTCGACCGGCTCGATCCGCGGGCGGCGGATGACGGCGGCGGCTTCCCTGAACAGGCTCACTGAGGTCGCATAGACGTCCATGCTGCGCTGCGGCCGGGGATGGATGAAGCGTTCGCCGGTCTGATAGTAGCGGCAGGCGCGCATGAAGCACGACGCCGCGGTAAGCCGGTGCCCGGCGCGCTCGGCTTCCCGCCCGCGCGCCGCGATCTTGTCGCCCATGCGAACCCATTCGTCGAACCAGGCATTGTCGTCGCCGACCTTGTCGGCGAGCGCGCGGCCGACGCGGTTGACCTCGTCGATCTCGATGCCGACCCATGGCGCGGCCGACAGGCAGATCAGCAATCCCATCGACCAGCGGTAGTTATCCGGGAAGTAGAGGAAGGTGGGGTCGTTTTTTTGTTCACCCGGCATCATGGTCTCTCCTTACTTCTCCCTCCCCACAAGGGGAGGGGAAATTAGATGTTCTCGTTGCCGCCGCCGGCATCGCCGAGATCGGTATCGGCAAACAGCTCGTCGAGTTTCATCATGCGGCCGATCAGGCCCTGCTGGTGGCAATAGCGCAGCACCGTTTCGAGATTTTTGCGGTTCGCGTCGCCAAGGCCGTAGGCCCAGGGGTCGGGACCGAGAACCTCAAGCTGTTCTTCCCAGGCGGTTCTGACCCAGGCCAATGGCACCACTCTCGGGTTGGCGACGCGGCGGTAGGCCACCGCCTTGGCCGCGTCGAATGCTTTGGTGAGATTGGTCGCCACCCAGGGATATTTGTCGATGATGTCCTGCCGGATCACGTTGACGTGCATGATCGGGAAGATTCCGGTGTCGCGGAAGAAGCCGATTTCGACGTCCTTGTAGTTCGGAAACAGGCGCACGATGCGCTTGTCGCCTTCGATAAACAGCTTCGGAAGATCGGGCGACAGCATGGCCGGGATTTCGCCCTCCGCCAGCATGACGTCGAGCCGCTTGCCGGGCGGCGCCATCTCGATGCGCAGATCCTTCGGCGGGGTGAATTCGAAATCCTCTTCGCGTTCGACCACCCAGGTGCACTGCCGATGCGGCACGCCGTAATAGTCCTCGAGGATGCCGCGCATCCAGATATTGGACGCCGGCTGGAAGTTGGTGCCGCCGATCTTCTTGCCGATCAGGTCCTTCGGCGTGCGAATGCCGGCATCGGTGTTGACGAAGGCAAAGCCGTGGCGGAAACGGCGATGCAGGAAGACCGGGATCGCGGACAGCGGTTCGCCGCGGTCGCGTGCCATGTAATAGCCGCCGATATTGATTTCGCAGACGTCGAACTCGGTCTTGCGCGCCATGCGCCAGTGGCGCTCGCGCGAGCCCATGCCGGTGAGCATGACAAGCTCGATGCCGTCGGCTTGCACCGTGCCGTCGGACAGCGCGCGCACGATTTCATAGTCGCCGCAGGCGACGGTCAGCTTGAGTTTCGCCATGTCTCCGCTTCTCCCGGTGCGCGGACTTAAGTTAGCGGCACGCGGGCAGCGAATGTCAAATCTGCCTTACCACGCTGTCACGGGGGCCGACGATCTCTTGACGCAAGGGGCCTCGTTCTCGCGATGCACCTGCATCCGAGTGGGTGGTCACGCCGCAATGAGAAGCCACGAAATTTTCGCCCGCCGCACCGATCTTCGTCAGATGACGCCAGCGGTGGGGGCTGGCGCCGTCACGATCAATGCTTCAAGCCACAAATGTAAGCGTAAGAAGAAAAGGAAAGCGGAACGCCGAAAGACGCTGATCCTTATCCTCCGCACCCTGCGGTGCGGCTCGCGCCTTGCGGCGCGTTCGCCTGCCGGCGTTCCACCACGGCTCTTGCCAGAGGGACGCCAGTCCCCAAGGCTCAGCTTCAGGCCAGGCTTCCT
>Ga0070731_10000120_pt1 | contig 145718 bp, 102 predicted proteins | sample Coa_R1_2_FD_66448 | JGI IMG/M metagenome (GOLD analysis project Ga0070731, IMG submission 66448) | Surface soil microbial communities from Centralia Pennsylvania, which are recovering from an underground coalmine fire - Coalmine... | ecosystem: Environmental > Terrestrial > Soil >... | reverse complement strand
TAAAGGTAGCGTGTATTACACCTGCATTCCAAATCTGTGGCGCTTGCAGGACACGAAGGGAACCGGCACGGCCGGCGTGAAGACGATTCTGCGCAGCGGGTTTGGCGTGCGCATCGCGTACCTCGGGCACGATCTGCACGGGCTGGCGCTTGGGCCGGATGGCAAGCTTTATTTCAGCGTGGGCGACCGCGGCTACAACGTGAACGTGGGCGGGAAGCAGATCGACGGGCACGATCGCGGCGCGGTTTTTCGCTGCAATCCGGACGGATCGGAGTTCGAGATTTTCGCTACGGGCTTGCGCAATCCGCAGAAGCTGGCTTTCGACAAATACGGCAATCTTTTCACCGCGGACAACAACGCCGACCTGGGCGATTCGGCGCGCTGGGTTTATGTGGTCGAGGGCGGCGACAGCGGCTGGCGCTGCGGGTATCAATTTATTCAGAAGCCCAATCCGCTGGGCATGTGGACGTCGGAAAAGATGTGGTACGAATTTCACGAGGGCCAGCCGGCGTTCATTGTGCCGCCGATCAAACAGCTTGGCACCGGGCCGTCGGGGATTGCGTATTTTCCGGGCACAGGCTGCTTGCCCGCGCGGTATGCGGACCATTTTTTTTACTGCGATTATATTGGCAACGGCGGCGTGTTTTCGTTTTCCGTGAAAGCAAAGGGCGCGGGCTTCGAGTATGTCGAAGACAAGGACCGCGAGTTTTTCTGGAAGACGCAGGCCACCGACATCTGCTTCGGCATCGACGGCGCGGCGTATTCCTGCGTGTGGGTCGGCGGAATTAATCATTCGGGCAAAGGGCGCATCTACCGCATTCTCGATCCAACGATGAAAGATGATGCGGCGGTCCTTGGGACAAAGAAGCTGCTCAGCGAAGGATTTGATAAACGCGCGCCGGAGGAGTGCGCGAAACTGCTGGCGCACTCGGATCAGCGCGTGAGGCAAGGGGCGCAGTTTGCGTTGGTGGAAAAAGGCGTGGCGGCGATTCCCGTTTTTATTGAAGCACTGAAAACCCAGAATCAACTTGCGCGTATTCATGCGATTTGGGGATTGGGGCAGATTGCGCATGACGCTGCGTATTCGAAATTGAGCGCGGATGAGCGCGATAAGAATTTGAGCAAGCCGTGGGACGAAAAGGCGCTCGAAACGCTTCCAGCGCTTTTCGAGGATAAGGATGCGGAAGTTGTCGCGCAGGCGGCGAGAATCTGCGGCGATGGGCGATTTGCCAAGGCGCACGACGGCTTGATTAAGTTGCTCGCGCATGAAAGTCTGCGCGTTCGATTTTTTGCGGCGTATGGACTGGGCAAGCTGCAAAGCTCCGCTGCGATCGAGCCGCTTTGCGCGGCGCTGCGCGAGAATGCGGACAAGGATGCGTTTGTGCGCCACGCTTGCGTGATGGCGTTGTATTGGATTGCTGAAAAATATCCGGAGCTTGTTATCGCGAAAGGCGAGGATGCGTCGTCGCCGGTGCGCATGGCGGTGCTGCTGGTGCTGCGGCGCATGGAAGATGCGCGCATTGCGAGATTCTTGAAAGACAAAAGTCCTCTGCTGGTGCTTGAAGCGGCGCGTGCGATCAACGACGTGCCGATTCCGGCGGCGTTTCCGGAACTCGCGGCGCTTGCCGTGCCGCCTGATGAGGGCAAGAAGGATGCCTCGAGTTTCTCGTTCAAAGCTGAATTTTGGGAGAACGTCACGGGGAATTCGGTCGGCGATTTGACGAAGAACAAGAGTTTTCCGGATAAGCCCGATAGCACGCTGGACCTCGATGCGTTCGAAACGCCGTCGGATCGCGCGGATAATTATGGGGCGCGCGTGAGCGGAGTGATCACGGCGCCGCAGACGGGGGATTATTTTTTTTGGATCGCGGTGGACGACTGCGGGCAATTGTGGCTGAGCAGCGACGAGACGCCTGAACACAAAAAGATGATTGCGGAGACCAAAGTGCCGCAGTGGGAAAAGCCGCGCGAATGGGAGAAATATCCGAATCAGAAATCGGCGGCGGTCAAGCTTGAAGCGGGAAAGAAATACTACATCGAAGCGCTGATGAAAGAGGTTGCGGCCAACGACAACCTGGCGGTCGGCTGGCAACTTCCCGACGGCACGACGCAGCGCCCCATCGGGAATCCGGAGCGTGATGAACCGAGCGGATTGATTCGCCGCGCGCTCAATGCGGCTTTCAGATTGGGCGGCGCGGATCAGGCGAAGGCGCTGGCCGCGTATTGCGCGCGCAAAGATGCGCCCGCGGCGGTGCGCGTCGAAGCGCTCACGATGCTGTCCGAATGGGCGGCGCCGCCGGCGCGGGACAAGATCATGAATTTGGTTCGGCCGCTGCCGGCGCGGGATGCCGCGCCGGCGGCTGCGGCGCTCGCGCCGAATCTCGAGACGCTGATTATGAAAACTACGGGCAACGATGTGCCCGTCGCCGCCGAGTCTTGCGCGGCGAAGCTCCAAATAAAGGAGGCCGTGCCGGTCTTGCTGGCCGCGTATGACGACGCGAAAAAATCGAGCGAGATCCACGTCGCCGCGCTCAACGCGCTCTTCGAATTGAGCGCCGATGGCGTGCTCGACCGCGTGCGCAAAGCCATCGCGGGCAAGGACGCAAACTTGAAGAAAGCCGGCAGCGCGCTGCTGGCGAAACTGAGTCCACAGGACGCGCTTGCGGCGATGAAGCGGGCGCTTGAAAACGAGCAGACGCCGTACACGGAGAAACAATTTGCGCTTTCGATTTTGAGCGGGATGAAGGCGAGTGAGGCCGATGAAATCGTTGGGAAGAGCATGGATCAAGTGCTGGCGGGGAAAATACAGGCCGAGATCGAATTGGATGTGACGGAAGCGGCGCGCAAGCTCGGCGGGGCGGCGCTTAAAGAAAAGCTTGAAAAATACGATGCGTCGATTCCGCGCACCGAACACAAATCCGTGCAGATGGCGGACTACAAATCGGCGCTGCTGGGCGGCGATGCCGATGCGGGGCGCAAAATCTTCTATGAAAACGCGAGCGGGCAATGCATCCGCTGCCACAAGCTCAACGGTTTCGGTGGAACTGTCGGGCCGGAGCTGAAAGGGATCGGCGCGCGCGAAAAGCGCGAGTATCTGCTGGAATCGATTGTCGATCCCAGCGCGAAAATCGCGAAGGGGTATGAGACGGTTTTGGTGAAGACGACCGAGGGGAAAATATACACGGGAGTTTTGAAGACGGATGACGAGACGAAAATCGTGCTGATTCAAGGCGACGGGAAAAGCGTCGAGATTCCCAAAGCCGAGGTGAAAACGCGCAAGAATCAGGAGGAATCGACGATGCCGCAGATGGGGAGTGTGCTGAGCAAGATGGATATTCGGAATCTGGTGGAGTTTTTGGTGTCGCTGAAGTAATGCACGCAAAGGCGCGGAGGAAGGCGCGGAGACGCCGGCAGATTTGATATTTGATATCACTGCTGTCCAAAACGGGCGCGCGAAACGCGCCGCCGCTGTCAGTCCCGTTGGGGCGAACTACGATAGCCCAGAGTGGAGCGCCCGCGCAGCCCTGGGCCGAGGGCACGACTGCGACCCAAAGCCCTGAAGGAGCGACCTATCGGATCGCGGTTGCGTGCACGATTTGCCTACGAGTTTTGAATTTGTTTTGGACACGGCTGATTTAATATTCGGAATCTTGAATACGCAGTTATCGCTCTCCGCGCAGTTCGCCGGCTTTGCCGGCGAGCTGGATGAATTCGCGCCGGTAGCCGCCTTCGTCCACGCCGCGGTTGTCGTCGGCCAGTTCAACGGCCTGGCGCATCGTCGCGGATTGAACGTAGCGCGAGTGGCGCAGGATTTGGCCGAAGAGCGCCACGGACGCGCCGAATTTGAAATCGCTCGTGGCCTGTTCCAGCGTCGCGCCGCGGTCGGTGAAGGCGAATTCCAGCCGCTTGCTCGTGTCGCCTTCGGGGTGCTTGTAGCGAATCTTCAGCGTCAGCAATTCGCTGCTGGCCGTCTCCGGCTTCGTTGCGGGCGCTTCGACGCGCTTTGGTTGATCCTGATACTTGAGCGGATCGACGCCCGGAACTGGCGCGCCTTGCGTCGGCACCACTTCGTAGAACGCCGTGACTGTGTGCCCCGCGCCGATTTCGCCGGCGCCTTTGGCGTCGTTGTTGAAATCCTGCGCGGCCAGCGCGCGTTTTTCGTAACCAATCAAGCGGTACCATTCGGCTTGCGCGGGATTGAACTCGACCTGGAACTTCACGTCCTTCGCCACTGCGACCAGCGTGGCGTTCATCTGCTCGATCAGCACTTTGCGCGACTCGTCGGCGTTGTCGATGTACGCGTAGTGCCCGTTGCCTTTGTTGGCGAGGCGCTGCAGCATCGCGTCTTTCAAATTGCCCATGCCGTAGCCGAGCGCCGTGAGGAACACGCCGCTGGGCGTTTCGCGTTCGATCATCTTCACCAATTCGTTTGGATCGGTGACGCCCACGTTGAAATCGCCGTCGGTGGCGAGGATCACGCGGTTGACGCCGCCTTTGATGAAATTGGCTTTCGCGGTCGCGTACGCGGTTTGAATCCCCGCGCCGCCGTTGGTCTCGCCTTCCGCGTGCAGCGCATCGATCACGCCGATGATGCGGTCCTTCTCGGCGCAATTCGTCGATTGCAGCGCGATGCCCGATTGCCCCGCGTAGGTCACGATCGCGACATGGTCGTTTTCGTTCAAGCGCCGCACCAGCGCTTTCATGCCCTCTTTAACCAGCGGCAGGCGCTTGGGATCGTCCATCGAACCGGAGACATCGATGAGAAAGACGAGGTTGCTCGCGGGACGCTGGTTCGCGGCCAGGCCGCTGGCTTTGATCGCGACGCGGACGAGGCGGTGCGCCGAATTCCACGGGCACGCGGCGGCTTCGACGTTCACGCCAAACGGGTCTTCGGATTTCAGCACGTCGTAGTTGTACTTGAAGTAGTTGATCAATTCTTCGACGCGCACGGCCTCCGGCGGCGGCAAATGGTTGCCGGTCAGGAAGCGGCGCACGTTCGAGAAGGAAGCGGTGTCCACGTCGGCGGAGAAGGTCGAAAGCGGTGCGTTGCGCACGGATTCGAAGCGATTTTCCGGGTAGAGGTTGTAGGCTTCGCCGGTGGTGGGCGGGGTGTAGGGACTGTAAGTTTGGTCCGGCGTAATGGTGACGGATTCGGGGTAGTTGGGGTTGAGTTTTTTGTCGCGCGCGCCGTGGTCGAGCGGATTGTTTGGCAAAGAAGCGTTCCATTTGAGAGGCGGCTTCACTGTCGCGGCAGCCACTTCCTCATTGGGATCGACCTTTTTGCGCGGCGGCAGCGTTGTTGGGTCATTTTCGTCAACGCGCTGAGGTTTCGTTGACTCGGCCTTAACGACTTCGGGCGCGGGTGAGTTGCCCAAATTGCCGCGACCGCCTATCGGTTTCTTTTTTGTTAGACCGGGATCGGCTGGGATATTTGGCTCTCCGCGGCTGTTCTCGAAGATGTCTTTAAATGGTGTGGGCGCTACGTTGTGGAACCTGCCCGGCTCAACAGCAGCATAGCCCCCTTGACCTTCAGTATTGTTTGCTTTGTCGGGCTCAATTGTTTTTGGCACGGAGACCGTCGGCGGGGGCGCTTTTAGCGGCGGTAAATTCGTGTCCAGCGGTTTGATCGCCGGAATATCGACGTTGTACGCGGCTGTATTCGGATCGGGTTTCTTGTCGAAAATACTTTTTTTTACTCCGGCTGTGACGTCGGCGCCATGGTTAATAACCGTAACCTCGGCATCTTTGTTGTTGGGCTTAAGTCCGGACACGTGGTCCGCGTCACTCATAATCGGCATCGGCGTTTCCAGGTTATTCATCTTCTCTCTGAGTTCCTTCATTGCGGGGGCATCATCGGCGAGAACTGGAGGAGAGACATTTTTGTGGGGAGCCTGAGCCGTGTCGGCCGGTGGAATTACTTTCGTTACGCGCGGGACTCCAACGCTTTCGCCAATTAGCGGATCTTTATCACGTTGAACAAGGCCGCCGCCGTTTTTCACTTTGCTGGAATTATCCGCATCGTATTCAAAGACGCCTGCACCCTGCGGGACCAAGTCGTTTGGCGGCACAGTAACAACGTCACCATTGTCGCCGTTACTCTTCTTAGACCCGCCGTTGAGCGGCACACCATCCCGACTCGCATCATTGGCTTTCTCGGCTGACTTCGTATCGTTCGACGCGACATCGTTGTTTGGTGTCTTGGCGGGAACGGTTTTGGAATCGGCTGTTGAACGAGAGCTGTGTTCTAGCTTCTTCAGTCCATCAGGCCCTCGTGCCGTTTCATTAAGGGAACCCGCTGTCGCGGCATCTGCCTTTTTCTCATCTTCATTGTTGGTCGCGGATGAATATACAGACCGCGAGTCAATTACCAGCGGTTCGTCCGCGTTCTTTGAGGCCTGAGGAGCATTCTTCGTGCGGTAGCTCTGTCCATTCCAGATCAAAACCCCAAACACCACCAGCGCTGCCGCCGCCGTTCCGTAAATGGCGAAGCGCTTCCATTTCGAGGGCGGAGCGAGCGGCACGATTTTCGCCGGCGCGGGTTGCGCGGCGCCTGTTGCGCCGAAGGCGCGCGCCAAATCGTCCAGCCGCTCCTTTTTCAATTCAGTCTCCAACTGCGCGGCCGTGGCGCGCACGTCATTCACGAACGCCTGCGCGTTCGCGTCGTTCTTCAATTGCGCTTCGACATGCGCGCGCTCGGTGGTGTCGAGTTCGTTCAGCGCGTATGCGGTCAACTGCTCTTGCGGAGTGAGGATGGGTTCTGGCATGGGAGGGGTCCTTTTGATTTCAAATGTGAAGTTGTCGTTTCATCGTGCTGTTTGAAAAACTAAGTGAACAATCGCATTCCGAAAACTTGTAACCTGTAACGTGTAACCTTTAACGTTTTTTAGCGCATCTTCGCGCGCAGCGTGGCGATTCCCGTGTGCATCAGGAATCCGACGTTGCTGACGGTCAAACCGGTGACGGTGCTGATCTCCTTGTACGACAGGCCGTGCTGAAATTTCAGGCGGATGACTTCCTGCTGATTGGGCGGCAGCGCGTGCAGGTGTTCGGCGAGCAGCGCGCGGGTTTCGTTGCGTTCGACCGCGGCGAGCGGTTCGGCTTCAGCGGGCTTTGAACGGGCTTCGGGTTCGGCCATCGCGATCATGCGGCATTCCTTTCGTTTTAAATCCAGCGCACGCGAACGGCACACGCTGAAGAGCCACTCCTTAAGATGTCCTTCAAGTTCCTCGCGCCGCGCCTGGCAGAGCCGCACAAATGTTTCCTGCACGGCGTCGTGCCCGCGCTCGACGCTGCCGGCGAGCCGCACGGCGTAGAGCGTGAGCGGCTCGTGATAGAGCCGCACAGCGTCCTGCACCCATTGCGTGTCGCGGGCCGTTTCGATCGGCGTGGCGGTGAGCAAGGTTTCGAGCACCCGGGTTGTCCCCATTGGTCTTTCAGCGCGCGTTGTTTCAATGACTAGAACGCGCGAACGCGGGGAAAAATAGAGGAAAAATGGAACGGCGAATTCAAAATTCAAAGTTCAAAATTCAAAATTAGCCGATGGCAGGGCAATAACCTTGAATCTTAAATCTTGAATTTGCCGTTCAGCGCAACACCAGCCACCCCACGACTGCGCCCGCCAGCACCAGCCACGCGGAATTAATTTTGTAACGCAGCAGAATCAAAAAACTCAATACGCCCAGCAGCGCGGTCTTCCAATCCACGACGGCGTTTTGTCCAAACTGCCAGCACACCAGGATCATCAACGCGACGGAAGCGGCGTTGATTCCGTCCAGGAACAAAGCGGCCCAATACGAGCGGCGCAAGCGCGGCATGATCAGGCCGCTGACGGCCACATACAAAAACGCCGGTCCGAAAAGTCCCGCGGTCGCCGCCGCAGCGCCCGCGAATCCGTGCAAGTGATAGCCAACAAATGCCGACGACGAAAAGAACGGCCCCGGCGTAAATTGACCGACCAGGATAGCGCGGTTGAGCTGCTCTTCGGTGATCAAATGCTTCACCACAAATTCTTCGTGGAGAAACGAAATGAGCACGTAGCCGCTGCCATAAAACACGGCGCCGATTTTCAAGAAACTCACGAACACGCTCCACGCTCCGCCCAGCGCGGCGCTCGCAGGCAGCGCAACTGACGCTGCGCCTCTTACGCTTGCTGCCTCTTCCGCGGAGACGCGCCGCGCTGAGGTGGCAGACAGGAATGTCTGCCCCACCACTGCGAGCGCTGCCGCGCCTGCGGCTTTTTTCGCTGCGAAGACGCGGCCAACGATCAGATTCAGCGCGCCCGTGCCGAGCAGAATCCAGGCGATTTTGATTTCGCAGATTTTCGCCGCGTCGAGGATCGATGCGGCGGCCGCCACGATCCCGCAAAAAATAAGATGGCGCTTCTTGAACGCCGTCTTCGACAAATTAATCAGCGCCTTCGCGATCACTGCAACGATCACCGGCTGCATCCCGCGCATCGCGCTCAGCAAACCCGGCCGCTCGCCGCCGGCCGCGAAAAAAGCGGCGATCGCCACGACCATGAAAAACGCCGGCAGAATGAAGCCCGCGCCCGCCAGTAGCAGGCCGATCCAGCCGCCGCGTTCGCGCCCCAGCAGCAGCGCCATTTCCGTGGACGTCGGCCCGGGCAGCAGATTCGCGGTTCCAAACAAATCGAGAAAACGTTCGCGCGTGATCCACGCGCGCCGCCGCACGAATTCGTCCTCCATCATCGCGATATGCGCGGCCGGGCCACCAAACGCGGTGGCCCCCAGGCGCGTGAAGAACACGAAGACTTCGAGTTGGCGGTTCACTGTTGATTTCGAATTGTGAGACGCGAGTTTACGCGATGCCATAAAAAAAGCATTCCCGATTGGGAATGCTTTTTTGTATCGCCGGCGTCCCGCCGGCAAGATTCTGGCCGGCGGGACGCCGGCGGTACAGTAGCTCAACCCGCCGGCTTTTCAGGCTTCTTGTCGTCCGGCACCTTCAAGTTCTTCGAGGCCGCGCCGGCTTCCGTATCGGCGAATTGCGCCTGCAATTGTTGCACGCCCTGCCGCGCGGTTTCGTGGTCGGGTTTGCGCGGCGATGCCGCGAGTTCCTGGACCTTATCGAAAAGGAATTTCGCCTGCAACTCCTTTTTCACTTTCGCATCGCCTCTCAGTTTTCCGATCTCGGCCTGCGACTTCGCCACTTCCGGATAGGGTTTGAAATTGCCGGCGATGAAATCGAAGATTTTGTAGCCGTCCCATTTTTCGCCCGCCGAAACTTTCGCCTGCGCATCGGCGAAGCGTTTGGTCACGTCAGCCTGCACGGCCGCATCCAGAGTTTGCGCGGCGGCTTTGACTTTCGCGTCCGTGGCGCCGAGTGCCTGTTTGATCGTGACGATCGCAGACGAGAATTGGCCGAATTCCAACGAGAGCCACGCCTTTTTCAAACTTGGCGGCATATCCTTGCCGTCAATATTCCAACTGGCTTTGCCGATTTCGCCTTTGACGGCATCGTCCAATTTTTCGCCGTCGATGAAGTGTGTCTCGCCCGACGGTTCCATGAGCATCGTTTGATGGATATTCTTCAGGCTGATGACTTGTTTGAGCACGGCGGATTCAAACGCGCGATCGGTGTCGGCGTAAACCGGCCAATCGGTTTTGACGGCCTTGGCATATGTTGAAATTGCAGATTTCGGATGGCCCGAGCAGATGGCCACTAACAAGACGGGATCGTTTTCCAAGCTTTTTCGAGTCTGGTCCAAACTGGGCCAGCGCGCGCGGCACTTCGGTCATCCTTCTTCGAAGAAATAAAGCACGACCAGTTTGTTCTTCAAATTGGAGAGCGCATACGGCCCGTTGTTGCCCCACGACGCGGCGTTGAAATCGGCTTCAATCGCGAACGACGGCAGCGACAGGCACGCGAGCGCCAGCGCAAACGCGCATTTCAATTTCATGATCGTCCTCCAACGTGACGGATTGAAACGAACCACATCACGATAATACGTCAAATATGCGGACTTTGATGCAACATTTCGCTGAAATTCGGAGCGGCGGCACTCTTGCCGCCGAAGATGGGCGGCAGGAGTGCCGCCCCTCCTATTCCTCACGCAACGCTCCCGCCGCATTGATCCCGCGTCCGCGCCACGCCGGATACAGCGCCGCCGCAGCGCTCATTAATAGGGCCATCGCGCCAGCGCGCGCGAAGACTTCCCACTTCATCGAGAACAAAATCGTCCAGCCAAACGCGCGGACGTTGATCACCTTTATCAGAAGCACGGCCAGCGCCGGCCCCAACACCCACGCCACCAGCAGCGCCGCTGTGCCGAGCAGCAGACCCTCCAGCAATACGAGCGCGAAGAGCCCGCGCGCGGTCAATCCCAGCGCGCGTAGAAGACCGAAATCTGCCGCGCGTTCGCGCAGCAGCGCCAGCAGCGCGCTGACGATGCCGCACAAGCCGACCGCGAGACTCAGGTTTTCCAATTGTCCCGTGATCGCGAAAGTTCGATCGAAGACGCGAAATGCTTCGTCGCGCAGCGTGCGATTCGAAAAAATATACATGCCAAACGGCGCGCCGATTTCATCGCGCAATTCTTGCATCGCCGCACTCAAATCCGCCCCCGGCTTCAAATACAGCGACGCGCTCTGCGGCGCGGATTCGCCGAAGAGATCCGCATACGTCTTCGCGTCCATGCTCACCACGCCGCGGTCGGTCGCGTATTCGTAGTAGATGCCTTCGATTTTCAACGCGACCGGGCGCGTCGTCCCCGGAAGCGTCAACGTATCGCCAAGCTTCAAATTCTGTTTGCGCGCCATCGGTTCGGAAATCAGGATTTGGCCATCGAGCAATCCGCGATAGGAACGCTCTGGATCGCCGCCGTCGGACGTGATCGGGAAATTCTCCCGTCCGCGCGTGAACGTGACGCGCGTGTCGGTGGCGGCGATCAAAATCAGCGAGCCGTCGTCGAGCGCCACGTCGCGCCCGCGAAAAGTATCGACCGCTTCGACGCCTGGAATCGCGCGCAGGCGCTCCAACACATCAGCCGGAATATGCGCCGTCGAACGCAGCGATGCGGGCACCGCGGGACGCAGATAAATGTCCGCCATCAGCGATTGGCCCATCCAGCGGTCGAGTGTGCCGCGAAAGCTCGCGATCATCAGCGCCACGCCCACGGTCATGCTCAAGGCCATACCCAGCGCGCCGACGGCCAAACCTGTGCGGCTCAGATTCGCGCCCAGCCCGCGCGCGGCCAACATGCCTTTCACGCCGAACGCGCGCCGCAACGGCGCGGCAGCATAAAGCGAAATCCAGCGCGTCACGGCGGGAGCGCTGAGTGCTCCGCCCATCGCCAGCGCAAACGCCGCAAACAAACCGGGCACCGGACTTTTGCCCGGCAGCGCCGCGAGTACCGCCGCGACGGCGCAGCTCAACAATCCTGCGATCAGCAGTTTCTTCCACGACCGTTCCGCCCACGCTTCAGAGCGTGAGCGGCGCAGGATGCTGGTAGGCGCTGTGCGTCCTGCTTCAAGCGCCGGCACATACGCGCCGGCGATGGACGCAAGCATTCCGAGCGCGACGCCTTTTATCGCCGCGAGCGGATCGTAAAAAACCGCGAGCGCGCCGACATGCGCGTACAGGTCCGTCATGATTCCGCCGACGCGCTCCAAAAAAACGCGTGCCAGCGCAGCTCCAGCGAGCAAGCCCAGCACACTGCCCACGCAGCCAAGCAGCATCGCTTCGAGCAGCACCGCGCGGCGCGTGGTTTTCTCCGACGCGCCGAGGCAGCGCAGCGTGCCAATCATCGGCATGCGTTGCAGCACGGCAACCGTAAGCGTGTTGTAGACCAGAAACATGCCGACGACGAGCGCCAGCAGCGAGAGCGCGGTGAGGTTCAATTGAAACGCGCTCAGCAGCGCCTCGGTGCGCCCCGCGCGTTCGCCCGAGCGCTGCAAGACGACGCCGCGCGGCAGCAGCGCGCGCAGATTTTGTAGAACGAAGCTCCCACTCCGTTCATCTTCGGCGCCGGTCGGAACGGAGCGGGAGCTCCGTTCTACGTCTTGACCATCGGGCAGAATCAAATCGATCGACGATAATTTTCCCAGCGTGCCGAAGCGCTCTTGCGCGGCGGCGATGTCGATCAGCAGGATGTCGTCCTGCGCGAGTTTCTGTTCGAGCCGGTACGTAGCGAGCAATTTAAGCGTGTGGCGTTTGCCCGATTGAATCAGAGTCAGCGTGTCGCCGCTCTTGACCCCCAAGCGCGCCGCAAGCGCTTCAGAAAGCGCGCAACCATCGTCGCGCAGAACCCATTGATTGAAGACGTCCGCGCCCAGCGACATCTGCACGCCGCCGCTCGTAGAACGGAGTTCCCGCTCCGTTCCGCTGGCGATTGAACGAAAGGGTTGATCGAGCAGCGGCTCAACGCCGAGAATGCGGACAAGCGCCTGGAGGGGCGGCTTTCCAGCCGCCGTCGCATTGCGCGCATCGATTGGTGAATTCGGCAGCGCCGCTTTCGGGTCCAGCACGAGCGTCCCATAGGTCTCAATCACCGGCGCGGCGGCGATGACGCCCGGCACAGCGTAGACTTTCGCGAAAAGTTCTTCCGGCACACCGTTTTGAAACGAGCCTTCCTGCGGCGCGATCTGATGCGTGGCCCGCCCGCTGACGGACGCCAGCGACTCGCGAAAACTCGCCAGCGCGCTGGCGTTCGCCAAATCCATTGCCGTGACGACGGCGACGCCGAGCGTGATGCCAAGCAGGCAGAGCGCGCATTGCAGGCGATGGCGCGGCCAATGGGAGAGGAGGGTGCGGAGAGTGAGGCGGAGAGGGGAGGGCATTCGGAAGAATGATAATCGCAGGATCGGCCAAGTCGAACGGCTTGCGGCGCGCGTGTCTGGCGCGTAGAATTACACAGCGGATTGAGGATTGGAGTATGCCGCAGATTGCATTGAAACGCGAGACAAGCGAACTGCTTGGCAAATTGGCACAGTTGCCGTCCGGCTGGGATGGACACGATAGTCCGCCGATCAAAACGGAAACAATCGAACAGGCGGAGCGTGTACTTGCGGCACTTGAAGCCGAGTCCGCGCCCGCGCCGCACATTTGCCCCGTCGCGGGCGGTGGCGTGCAACTCGAATGGCAGCACGGCGGACGCGAACTTGAAATTGAAATTCTACCTGACGGTTCAGTACAGTATCTAACGGTGCATGGCAACGATATGGACGAAGGGATTCTGCCGCTGCCGGCTACGGACGATTAGCTTTGGAGATCAATCGCGCAATTTCATCACATGTCGCAGCATTCGCGGTAAGATGAATCATCGCGTGGCAATTTGGGCACACCGGACGAAGGTCCGCAATTGGGTCTACGCGATAACTGGATTTTATGCTGGAAAGCGGCTTTGTATGATGCACATGAATGAATCCCTTACCGCGTGCGCCGTACATTCGTTCAAAATCAAACCCGCAAATGAAACAGGCCGCGCCAAAGTGTTTAATGCATCGATTGCGCGCGCTTTTGTTTCGCTCGTAAACGTTGACTTCTATCGTTTTCCGAACGCCTTCCCATAAATTCGCAGACTCGACAATTTCCTCAGGGATTCGAATTTCACCACTCCGCCGTGTTCCCGATTTTTTTATGGAAAGCGGATACGCGCAGTCGAATATCACCTTGGCAACCGCGGATATATCCGATTTTGTGTCCAAGACGATGAAGAACGGATATTCTTTATCATACCCCTTTTCAGTTTTTGGCCTAATCTGCGTAGTTACTTTTCTAGTCGTGTCGTTCGGGGGGTTAGAAACATCACCACGAAAATAGACGCGCGCCTGGTCCGCGACCTTTCGGTGATAGACGTGCGCGAAACGATTCATGCCCCTATCGTAAAGTGCGCAGGTATTGAGACTTTGAGATTCGCGTAACGTTGGAATGAAATGACGCAACTCTTGCTGAAGTCGCTCGCAAATCGACCGCGAATCTTCACTGGCTTCGGCGTGGCTTGGCATGGTTTCCTAATTATGCCTAGAAATCAGGAATCGACTATAGCTGAAAAAAGCAAGATGTTCTTTGCACCAGTGCGCTCCTCATTTTTCATAGAGAAACCCCGCCGTGCTCCCGCCATTTTCCCTGCCCCCGTGCGCCACTCGTGCAAATCCCCGATAATTTGATTCAAGCCCCCGCTCGTTCGCGTCGAAAAATTAACCATGATTGCACAGGAACCGTCCCGGGGGGGAAACGGCTCCGAGCAGTTTATCGAGCATTTCCTCTCCTACCTTACCAGCGAGCGCGGCTGCTCGCCTCACACCACCAAAGCCTATGCCGAGGATCTCTCCGCGTTCGTGTCGTTCGTCGATGCGCGCGGTGAAATGCCCCGGTTCCCCAACCGGCTCGACCGGTTGGTCATCCGCGGATTTTTGGCCGACCAGACGGAGAAAGGCACCGGCAAGCGCACCTTAAGCCGCCGCCTCTCCGGCTTGCGCAGCTTTTTTAAATTCCTCATCAAGCGCAAGCTGATCGACACCTCGCCGCTCGACGGCATCCACAACCCGAAGACGCCCAAAGCACTGCCCAAGTGCCTCTCCGAAGCCGATGTGAAGAAACTCGTCGAAGTCGTCAGCGGCGCGCATTGGATGGACGTGCGCGATCGCGCGATTTTGGAGCTGCTGTACGGCGCCGGCGTGCGCGTGTCGGAATTGGTCGGATCGAATCTCGAAGACTTCGATTCCGAGCGCGGGCTGCTGCTGGTGCGCGGCAAGGGCAAAAAGGAACGCATGTTGCCCGTCGGGAACTGCGCGACGACGGCCCTGCGCAATTGGATCATGCGCCGCCCGGAAGTACTGCGCGGGCGCAACACGCCGGAGAATCTCGGGCCGCTTTCCGCCGTCTTCGTTAACCGCTTCGGCACGCGCCTTGACGTGCGCAGCGTTCGCCGCGTGATCTCGAAACGCCAGGAGCAAGCCGGCCTGCCGCCGGGCATTACGCCGCACACGCTGCGCCACAGTTACGCCACGCATTTGCTGGACCGCGGCGCCGATCTGCGCAGCGTTCAGGAATTGCTCGGCCATTCGAGCTTATCGACCACGCAAATTTACACCCACCTCACGCCCACGCGGTTGAAGACCGTCTACAATGCCGCCCATCCTAAAGCGTGACGCAGTCCTCAAAGCAACACCCGACCCTGCACAACCCGCGCGCGCAAGTTCGCGGGTTGTGTGCTTTTTTGCCAGACCAGATTTGAAGTCCATGCGGACTAATCTCGCGAAGGGAAACGCCGCCGTTTTCCCCGGAGGGGGAGCAGAAGGCATCTGGGGGTGTCGCGCTGCGGGCCGGCCTGCGGCCGATACCCCCGGCTGCTGTGGCTATGAACCCTGATACCATGACCGATGTTATCCATGAGTCTCTTCGGGGCTGACAGCGGCGGCGCGCGTCGCGCGCCCGTTTTGAACAGCGGTGATTGATCCTTAAATGTTCTTTGAGACGCCCGGAGTGAAACACACCGGATAGACGCCCTTTTCATTGGACTGCGTCGGCGGCGGCATGTCCCACGTGCAGCGCTCGGGCGCGGGCGCGAAACAGAAATCCGATTTCGTCACCGCGTCCCACGCCACTTCTTTTCCGCTGTAGCACGAGAGCTGTCCCATGATCGCGACGAGCGTGCTGCGCGGCATGTAATCGCCGCAATTAATGGGCGCGCCGGCGCGGATCGATTTGAAAAACTTCTGATGCTCGACATCGTACGGGCTGCTCTTTTCGCCCGCCCACTGCCACGCCCTTTCGCCGGTGATGCGGCCTTCCAGCGGGTACGCGGTGCCTTTGGAACCGAGGATCGTGCTGGAGATTTCGTTGTAGCAATTGAGCGTCGTGCGCGTGTTTGCGTAGAGGCGCACGCCGTTGGCGTATTGGTACACGACCGAATGATGATCGAAGACGTCGCCGAGCAAATCCTGTGAGGTGGACCGGCCTCCGAGTCCATGGCATTTCACCGGCGGGGTTTCGCGCATGGCCCACGTCGCGCGGTCGAGGTTGTGGACGAGCGATTGCGTCACGTCGTCGCCGCAGAGCCACGAAAAGCGGTATTGGTTGCCGTATTGAATTTCCAATTCGCTGCCGCTGGGACGCTTGATATTTCCATAAGGCCCGCGGATAAAATTCTCCTCCATCGCAATGATCTCGCCAATCTGCCCATCATGCACGCGCTGTATCGTCTCCTTGATGGGCGCATGGAAGCGGCTTTGCAGGCCGCTCAGCAGGCCCAGCTTTTTTTGTTTCGCGATGTCCACGGCTTGCGCGAGAACTTTGATGCCCGCGGGATCGATGGCGTGCGGTTTTTCGACAAAGACATGCTTGCCTGCTTCGAGCGCCGCTTTTGCGTACATCGCGTGGAATTTCGCCGCGCAGGCAATCAGCACCACGTCGCACGATTCGATCACCTTCGTGTATCCGTTCAGGCCGGTGAAACAATGCGCCTCGTCCACTGCGACCTGATCGGGGTTCTGTTTCTTGAGCGCTTGCAGTTTCGCTTGAATGCGGTCCGCGAACAGATCCGCCATCGCGACCAGCCGCGTGCCGGAATCGGCGTTCATGGCTTCGTGCGCCGCGCCCGTGCAGCGTCCGCCGCAGCCGATCATGCCGAGGCGAATCGCGTCGCCGCCGCCAGCATAGGCGCGGTGTCCGATGGCGGCCGCGGCCGCCGCGGCGACGGCGGACGTGGCGAGAAAATGACGGCGCGAAGAAATGTCGATGCTCATATCTGAATATCCTTAAATGTTTTCCCTAATCGATCAACACAACCGCAATTTGTTTTCTGTAAATCCAATTGAGCAGGAAAAGAACGCTTGCCGCGGCCAGAGGGCCGGAGATCGACAACTGCTCGGCCAGGGGTACGAGACTCCATGACCAATACACAAAGCAAACGGCCGATGCGCCGTAGAGAATCGATCCCAGCAGCGCCCAGCGCCAGGCAATGGCCAGCGCAACGAACATGGCGCACGCCGGCATCAGGTGCACGAACAGCGCGGACATGGACTTCCAGAAGTCATTTCCGCCGCTTAGATCGTCCATGGCAGACATGCCCAGAAAGACGGCAAACAGAATCCCCAGAACGCGCGGAGTCCAGAAGAGAAGGCCCATCGCGTTCGTGGTCCTGGTTCCTTTCTTTATCAATCGAATCAACGTGTCCCGCTGCGGCCGCCGATGAGGCGCGGGGCGCGGGGACGAGGCACTGATTACAATACGAACCTCTTTTTTCCGTTCGCCATTCATGCTTCACCTCTTCTTCTTTGTCGAATGCTTCTCAGCCGATCTTCGTCTTTCCGGGAATTGCCACAGGATACTTTCCCGCTGCGTCCGGGTTGATCGGCGCGGCGCTGGTCAGCGTCAATTGGTCGAGGCCAGGCGCCAGTTCCAGATTCGAGCGCAGCGCCTCTTCGCGCGTCACGCACTGGCCGGATTCCGCCGCCATGCGGCCCATGATTCCGGTGAGCGCCGCTTGCGCGCAGCGTTCGGTTTCGTTGTAAGGCTTGTTTTCGCGGATGGCCTCGAAGAGCAAATCGTGCTCGCGCTGATACGGATCGTACGGCCCGCCGATGTACTCCCAGGCCAGCGTCTCCGCGGATTGCTTGTGCGCTTTGTAGAGCTTGGGCTGCGTGATGCCTTCGCCCAGCACCGCGGAGCCCTTCGTTCCGAGCACTTTCGAGCCAAAGAAGCCCCAGCAGTTGAGCATGTGCCGCGCGTGCGCTTGAAGGATTGTGCCGTCCGGAAAGGTGTACTCGACTTCGAAATGGTCGTACATCTGATCGGCTTCGGTGCGCGTCTGCCGCCCGCCGGAACCCTGCGCTGAAATCGGCCACGCATTTTTGGTCCAACAGCACACGTCGAGATTGTGAATCAGCCAATCCAAAATGAAGCTGCCATTGAGCCACGTGAAATTGGAATAGTTCCGAATCTGGTGCGCCAGCTCCGAACTTTCCGGCGCGCGCGGACGAAAACCAACGGGACCGTGCATGCGAAACGCCGAGCAGGTGACGATGCCGCCGATGGCGCCGTCGTGAATTTTCGCGATGGTTTCTTCAAGCGCCGAATTGTGCCGGCACATCAATCCGCCGGCGATCTTGAGGTTCTTTGCCGCCGCCGCTTCGCCCGCGCGCAACACTCGGCGAATGCCCGGCGCATCGACCGCGAACGATTTCTCCATGAACACGTGATGACTTTGCGCGACGGCGTATTCGAGATGAATCGGCCGAAACGCGGGGGGCGTGGCGAGGATGACCAGATCGTCCTTGTCGAGCGCGTCGATGGCTTTTTTGAACGCGTCAGTGCCCAGAAATTGACGGTCGGACGGGACGTCGATCTTGTCGGCGAATTTCTCCGCGAGCGTTTTTTTGCTGGAGTCGAGGCGGTCCGGAAAGACATCGGCCATCGCCCACAGCTTGACTAAGCCTTTCGTTTTCATCGCATTCGCCGCCGCACCCGTGCCGCGCCCGCCGCAACCGATCAGCGCCAGTTTGATCGTGTTGTTCTCCCCGGCGTAGCTGCGCGCGGCGATGGCGGCAGTCAGCGTCGCGCCGGCCAGCGCGGTTCCGGACGCGCGGATGAATGTGCGGCGGCTGGTCTTCTCCGCAGGCGAATTGTGTGCGGCGTTCATCGGTTTCTCTCCCTCCATCAATGAGCATTCTTTTGCGCGAAATCTTTTTGCAACTGCACGAGCTTCGCCGCGTCGTAGGAGCCCGGGTGAACCACGATCCGGTATCGCAGCGTAAACGACTGCGCCGCTTTGACGCGGAGGGGTTCGAAGCACAGCGCCGCCGCGTTGAAGAAACACATCTGGGCATCATTGATTGCGTACCACGGCGACGGCGCATGGATATTTGCGGGGTGATCGAGCATCGCGACGCCGACCGCGGCGCCAGACAACTCGCCGCTGTAATCGAACGCCGACGATTTGCCGCGGAAGCGGTGTTCGTCGTTGAACTCGATCGCACTTTCAGCGCTTGCCGCTTTGACGTTGGCCAGCTTGCGCATGCGCAGCGACAGGCCCGCATAGCCGCCGTAGGCCACGCCATTTTTTTCGCCGGGCGGCGGCGTGCGGTCGAAAACCAGGTCCTGCGCACCAACAGTGAATGCCGCGGTCCAATCGAGGCTGTACGATCCATCCGCCGCGGGCGCTGAAATGTCGATGCCGCGGCGCTCGGTCAGGAGAGGCGCGGCGTCATCGCCGGGCGCGTATTCGACGTCGAGCGTGATGTGCGCGGAGAAATCAGGTCGCGCGTCGCAGTGAACATTCTTCCAGCACGTGGTTCCCTGCGGACGGCCGGTTTTTTTCTCAATCTCCCAATAATTGACGCCATTGATGAATTTCCAACTGAACCACAGCCCGTAATGCCAGGCATGATCGGGCGGCGAAAGCCAACTGATCGAGGGCAGCCCGACTGGTGCCAGCGGATCGAAATTGGGCTTGCCGGCATTTTTCCCATAGTTGAAGCGCCACACAATCTCGCCGCCGCTCATGAGCGCGAGCGAATCATCGGCGCGCGCCCAGCGCAGAACGGACGGCTTGGCGGCCGATTCGCTGGCTTGTGCAGCGGCCAGAACCGCGAAGAACATAAGCGCGGCGTGCGCGGTTAAAGCCCAATTGCGTGCCATTATCCTTCCTCGCAGGAGCAAAGAGCGCCTCTTGAAATCAATATACACCGCATCTAATCATGACAAGATACGTATATCTGTAGATAACGGGTTGAATCGCCGCACTTCAAAAGCACTTGCGTGCTGTTGCAGCGATTGGCTGCGCCAAGTATTGTCCGATCTTGTCAGCCATTGACCGTTTATTCTCTGCGGCAAAAGCGCCGCTGCGTGAAGCGCTGTTTGGGACCATAATGCGAATAGCCCTCGACGTTTCCAGCGCCGCGCGCACTCAATCCACTGGCGTGGCCATGTACATCCGCCGCATGATCGCGGCGTTTGCGCGTGCCGGCGAGGCGCACCGTTTCACGCTGGTCACGCGCGCGTCGCGTCTGAAAAGTATGTTTCGCCTTCCCGCGCTGCCGGCGCCGAATTTTTCGAACAAGCTAATGCTGGAAGGGCTGCATCCATTCTTCGCACGGTCGCAGGACATTTTTCATGGCCTCGACGCGCGCCTTCCCGGGCGCTGGATGAAAGCGAAAACGGTGGTGACGATCCACGATGTTTTTTCGTCGCTGCAGTCCACTGAATTCGCCACGGCCGATTTTCGCGCGATGAAGCAGAAGCGCTACGCCGAGCTCGTCGCTCGCGCCGACGCGATCGTCTGCGTGAGCGAAGCGGTCAAGCGCGATGTTGCGGCGGCGCTCAATCCCGATCCGGCCAAACTGCGCGTCGTCTACGAAGCGGGCGGCGAAGGTTTTTCGCCGCGCTCCACGGAAGAGGTCGCTGCCGTGCGCGCGAAATACAAGCTCGACCGCCCCTACCTGATTTTTGTCGGCAGCATCAACAAGCGCAAAAACGTGCTCGCGCAGGCGCGCGCCTTTTTGCGCGCGCGGCGTGAACTGAAAAGCGATGCGCTCTTCGCGATCGCCGGCCGCATCGGATTCGGCGGCGACGAAATCCGTCAGACCATCGAGCGCGACGAAGGCGGATCGGCGATCCGCATCCTTGGCTACGTTCCCGACGCCGACGTCCCCGCGCTGTACACTGGCGCGCGCGGGCTGCTTTTTGCCACGCTTTACGAAGGTTTCGGCATCCCCGCCATCGAAGCTTTCGCGTGCGGGTGTCCGGTGATCGGCGCGAATGTGGGGAGTCTGCCGGAGATTGTGGGCGAGTGCGGATTGCTTGCGGATCCCAAATCCGAAGAGTCGATCGCCGCCCAAATTCAGCGGCTGCTCAGCGACGACGCGCTGCACTCGGAGCTTGTGCGGAAGGGCCTCGCGCGCGCGCCGCTCTTTTCGTGGGACAAAGCGGCGCGGGAGTGTTTGGGGATTTATGGGGAGTTGGCGGGGCGGTAGAAATCGGGAGCAAAATACGTCTAAGAAATAGTTAGAAAGCCATAATCTTAAGCGCGGCCACCCCTCACCCCCGGCCCCTCTCCCCCAAGGGGAGAGGGGAGAACGGCGGCGCGTCGCTTGTGCGAAGATTTGCAAACATTTCCAGCGGGGTCATTGGCTAACTGTCCGAAAGCGCGGTTCCCTTATTCTCCCGCCGCGCGAGCGAGCGCGGGTAGTTCCACGGGCTGGCCTCGTTTCAGCGACCAACCTGTTTTCAGGCCAATCATAAACCACACCAGTGTCACGCAGCCAAAGGCGAAGCTCACGTCGCCGATGGCGCGCAGCCATTTCAGGTTTTGCACCAGCGGGCTGCGCAGCAAATCGACTGAGCGCGCGTACCACATGCCCGTGTCGATGCTCGCCGACGCTTGAATCAAGCCCAGCGGCAGCAGGCTCAGCAGCGCCATGGCCATCAAGCCGCCGTTGAGCGACCAGAACGCGATCGTCAGCGGGCGTTCGGACCATTCGCGTTTGGCGTAAAGGCCTTTCAGGCAGAAGAGCAGGAAGCCGATCCCGAGCATGCCGTACACGCCGAAAAGCGCGGTATGGCCGTGCAGCGGCGTGAGGTTCAAGCCTTGCACGTAATAAAGCGCGATGGGGGTGTTGATCAGGAATCCGAACAAGCCCGCGCCCACGAAATTCCAGAAGGCCACTGCCACGAAAAAGTAAATCGGCCAGCGGTAAGTGCGCACCCAGGGGGCCGCGCGCACGCGCCACAGATTCTCGTACGCTTCGAAGCCGATCAGCACCAGCGGCACAATCTCCAACGCGCTGAAGACCGAACCCATCGCCATCACCGCCGTCGAAGTTCCGGTGAAGTACAAATGATGCAGCGTGCCGACGATGCCGCCTGAAAGGAAGATCGAGGTGCTGAAGAGCACTGAGGTCGTGGCGCTGCGCAGATTGAGCAGGCCCATGCGCGTGAACAAAAACGCGATGGCGGCTGTGGCGAAGACTTCGAAGAATCCTTCAACCCACAGATGCACGACCCACCAGCGCCAGTATTCGGCGATGGCGAGATTCGTCTGGCGCCCCCACATCAAACCTGCGCCGTAAAAAAGTCCGATTGCCGCGCAGGCAATCATGAACAGCGCCAGCAAGTGTTTGTGCTGGCCGGGGCGTTTGAACGCCGGCCACATTCCGCGCACCATCAAACCCAGCCAGATGAACAGGCCGGCGAAAAGGAAGATTTGCCAGAAGCGGCCGAGATCGACGTACTCGTAGCCCTGATGCCCGAACCAGAAACCCATCTCCAATCCCAGGCGCTGCTGAATCGAAAACCATTGTCCGGCCATCGAACCGACCACGATGATCAGCAGGCAGACGAAGAGCACGTTCACGCCCAGCCGCTGATATTTTGGTTCGACTCCCGACACGGCGGGCGCGAGATACAGGCCCGTCGCCAGCCACGCGGTTGCAATCCAGAAGATGCCGAGTTGCGTGTGCCACGTGCGTGTCACGGCGTAGGGCAGCCACTTCGAAATCGGAAAACCGAAAAACGAAAGCCCTTCCACGCCGTAGTGCGCCGTCAGCGCGCCCAGCAGGACTTGAACGACCAGCAGCGCGCCGACGACCCAGAAATATTTCAGCGTGGCGCGCATCGAGGGCGTCAGGTTCAGCAGGCGCAGCGGATCGGCGCCGGGCACCACATGCGCCGCTTCGTCCGCTTCTTTTTTTTTGCGCTGAGCGGCGCTGTACCACACGAGCGCTCCGACGCCGGCGAGCAGCATGATCACACTCGCAATCGACCAGATCACGACGGACGAAGTGGGACGGTTGCCGACCAGTTCTTCGTGCGGCCAATTCTGCGTGTAGGTCACGTCGCGGCCGGGGCGATTGGTCGTGCAGGCCCAGCTTGTCCAAAAGAAAAACGCGGTCAGTTTCTCCATGCGCGCTTGATCTTTGATCGTGCCCGCCGGCATCGCATAGGCTTCGCGCAACGCGGCGGTGTCTTTGCCGCCCATAAAAAGACTGCTGTAATGCGCGGCCACTTTCGTCATCGCTTCGGCTCGCGCCGGCGAGACCGTGAGCGTACCGGCCGCGGCGTCGTAGGTGTTTGGGCGGAGTTCTTTCTGCAAGCGGACTTTCTGCGCGACTTGTTGTTCCTCGCTTAATTGGTCGAAGGGCTTGCCATGTTCGCTGCCCGCCCAGCGGTCGAGCAGACTCATTGACTCGCGGTGCAGCCAATCGGCGGACCAATCGGGCGCGACATAGGCGCCATGTCCCCAGACGGTTCCGAGCTGCTGTCCGCCCGTGGATTGCCAGACGTTCTGGCCATCTTTGATTTCCTGTCCGGTAAAGAGCACGCGCCCGTCGCTGCAGACGACGCGCTCAGGCACGGGAGGCGCTTGGCGGTAAATGTCGTATCCAAAATAGCCGAGCGTGGCGAACGCTCCCACAATGACCACGCCGAATGCCACCCAGAGCCGTGTGTATTGCATGGATATCCTCCTTTATGTTGCGCGTCCTTTGCGCGCTAAGGTTGCTTTTGAAAGCTGCATCATTAGGCGAACCAAAAGGAGTATACACCAACTAATTAGATATACATATCGAAATATCTATTTATTCAAGAAATCAGGAGACCCTGATCCCGCACATCCACTCTGACGTGGACAGGCGTGCAGCCGAGACTAGCATGAGCAGCGTGGAGAAGATTCGCGATGACGAAGCGCTTTCAGTTTTCGCTGGCAGAACTGCTGCTGCTGGTGATGTTCAGCGGCGGGAGCGGCGTGTTGATTCTGCGGCGCTGGCCGGCGTTGGACGGCGTGGCGCTGACCGCGTCGATCGTGCTGATCCTGATTGTGACGCTGATCAGTTGGATCGCGGGATTGGTGATCTGCGCGGATTGCAAAATTGAGCGTGCCGGGGCGCGGACGATGGTGCTGGCGGGGTTCATGGCGTTTTTGTTGGGTCTTTTTATGGCGCCGAGTTTTTTAAATTAGCGGCGGACGACCGCTCCAAATTCAACGCCAGCAGCTTTTCCAAAATCTGTTCGTCGCTCAAATCGGCGGGCCAGCCGTAAGCGGCGCTCGCGGCTTCGTCAAGCCGCTTGTGGGCCAGGTCAAGCCACGCGGGGCGCTCGTTGTAGAGATTCGTGAGCGTGCGCTTGGCAAGCCGCTTGGCGCAATCGGCGTCAGCGGGCACACGCCGCGGATAATGCACGGTGCCGATTCCGGCCTTGTTTGGCTTCGTCACGTAGCGTGCCCACGGGCCAGCGACAGAGCCGGGGAAAGGCTTGCAAATGTTCCGGTTCGATGTAGTTTCATTTTATGGCGCGCACTTGCAGAGCAGAAATCGAGCGAATGCTCAAGAACTCCCAAACCAAAGTGATTGTTCCGGTCCTCACGTTAGGGTCTGCTCCGTGAACATTGCATTTCGGGGAAAGCCGCGTTTTCCGATTCTGAAATTCGAAAGAGCTATGAAGCAGCGGTTAATCAATTAAAAGCGTTCCTCGGCCACGATGTTCATATCGGCGCGAAATACTACGACGCCTATGGCTCCCGTATGTCACGATATGGAGTTCTTGAACAAGTTGGGCATCTTAAATACAGACTTCTCGCGCCATACACTGACGAAGCCGAGTCGCTCTGCGAATGGATTCCTGAGCGAATCAAGCAACATATTGATGACCGCTTGGGCGTTGTTCAGCCCCAAAGGGGCAAACTACGATAGCCCAGGCCGGAGCGAAGCGCAGGCCTGGGTCACGGATTCGATAACGATCCCAAAGCCCCAAAGGGGCGAACTACAGCGGTTAATCCCAAACGTACTGTTCGTCAAATGCAATACCGGAGTTATTCAAAATCTCGCGATACTCCTCTTGAAACGTCTGCTTTTTGTGGTGCTCTCGCTGATTGGCGATGTACCGCTTCACGCTTTCGACTTGCGATTGGCTAACTGAAAACGCGCCGTAACCGTTTTGCCAATAAAAACGCGCGTAGGATTTCCCCTTTTTCTTCATCCACTTGGACGAATCAGTCTTTATCCCCTCAACTAAATCTGCAACCGCAATCGTTCGCGATAAGTTGCATAGAATATGGACATGATCCGAAGGGCCGCCGACTTTTATCGCCGGCGAACCGGCCGTTTTCAACGCCGTCGCCAGATATGAATGCAATTCCGGCTCAATTTCCAAATCGATGAGCGGTTCGCGGTTCTTTGTGCTGAAGATCACATGGATCACGAGATTAGCCAAGGATTGGGGCATAGGACGCTCCTTTTTAGTTCGCCCCTTTGGGGCTGTTGGATCGTTGTCGAATTTGTGACCCAGGCCTGCGCTGCGCTCCGGCCTGGGCTATCGTAGCTTGCCCCTTTGGGGCTGAATGGCACGGCTCGCTACACTCGCAGAAATTCACAGGCGGTACGCCTTGATGCTATCGAATTTCTCACACACTCAATCGGCTTTTTCAAGGTCCTTGTGCTTGCCCTTGTATTCCCAGGCGAAATGCCCCTTGAACCACACGTCGGCGAAGCCTTGCGCGTGCGCGGCCTTGACGGGTTGCTCCCCGAAAAGCGTATCCACATAGACTTCCGCGCCCGCGGCGTTTTTGGTGACGCCTTTTTGAAACGTGAAAAAGTCGCCGGCGGGGTCCGCCGCGGCGGGCGTGGGTTGCCCCAGCATGTGGCACAAATCGCAAAAATGCTCGCTGTACGCGGCGGATTCCTTCAACCGCGCCGCGCGCCATTTTTCGATAAACGCTTGCGGAGTCATTTCGGGCATAGGCGGGATGATAGGCGCTTTCACGGCGGTTTGCAATGCGGCGCTCGTGGAGAACCGTCCGCACGTTCGGCTGGCGCAGAGCTTCCTCGTGCCGGACGTCAACGTTGCGATTGCAGTTTGATTTTCGGCTTGGCGCATTACGATGCCAGACATGGAACTGCTTGAACTGACACCTTCGCAACTGGAGACATTCGATTTCGCACGAGGATTTGGCATGAGCACGATTGGCTCCGACGCGATTCAAAAGACAGTCGAGGATCTTAAAGCTTGCCTCGGTTCTGCGTTGATCATTGGTGGCCTCGCGGTCATTCATCACGGATACGAGCGCTACACCAACGACGTCGATATTCTGTACGCTCACGCCGACGGCTCGATCCTCAAGCGGCTTTCAGCGAAATTCAAGTGCGTTCAAAAGGCCAAGAACGGCTGGCACAAACTGGCTCATCGGAAAACCGGTGTGCGGCTCGAATTAATTCCTGAGGGTGACCTGACAACCTATGGATTTATTCCGGGTCCACATTTTTTCGGTAGCGACAATGGCTTTCTCCCGCTCTGGGGCCTCATCTGGCTAAAGCTCGTCTCCCGCCGCGCCAAGGATCAGGCCGACGTTGTCGAGCTCGCCAAAATCCGCATGAACGATGTCCTCGCCGCGCGTTCGAAACTGCCCGACGAATTACTCGATTGCTTCGACGAACTCATCGCCACCGCCAAACGGGAAATTGAGAACGATCCGAACAATGGACCGGCGGAAGCCGAATAACCGGAACTCGACATCTTCTTGGACCTTGGACTTTTCCTTCATGCGCCCCCAATTCTCTCTCCGCCAATTCGACAACGGCTTGACCGTCATTCTGGAATTCATCCCGCAGGCTGTTTCCACCGCCGTCGGCTTCATGGTCCGCACGGGGGCGCGGGATGAGGATAAAAAATACGATGGCGTGTCGCACTTTCTTGAACACATGATGTTCAAAGGCACGCACAAACGCGGCTGGCTGGAGATCAACCGCGACTTTGACCAGATGGGCGCGCGCTACAACGCTTTCACGAGTTGGGAGGAAACCTGCTACTACGCGTGGGTCTTGAACGAGGAGACGCCCAAGGCGCTGGATCTGCTCACCGACATGCTGCACTCGCGCCTGCCGGACGACGAATTCACGACCGAGAAAAAAGTGATTCTCGAAGAAATCGCGCGCTACCGCGACATGCCAGAACACGTCGCATTCGAGGAAGCGATGAAGCTGGCGTTCGCGGGGCATCGGCTGAGCAGCAATATTCTCGGCACGCCGCAAACGATCGGACGGTTGACGCGCGCTGAAATGAAAGCGTATTTCGACGCGCGCTACGTGCCGAACAACATCACGCTCTTCGCCTGCGGCAACGTGGACGAAGCGCGCTTCATGGCGCAAGTCGAGGAATTGTGGGGCGCGCGCAACGGGCCTCGCGCGGATCGTTTCTCGCCGCCGCCGGGCTTTCACAAAGGCAAAAAGAAGGTCCAGAAAAAAGGCGTCGCGCGCCAGAACATCGTGATGCTTTGGCCGATGCTGCCGTTGAACGACACGCGCGCCGCCGCGGCGTCGATGCTTGGCGCAATCCTCGGGGACGACCGCAACTCGCGCTTGTATTGGGCGCTGCGCCACACCGGTCTGGCCGAAGACGCCGGCGGCGGATACTGGGGTTTCACCGACACGGGCTTGATGGCCGTCAATGCGGCGTGCGATCCGGACAAAGCCACGAAAGTGGCCGACATTCTGCGCAACGAAACGAAAAAGCTCAAAGACGGCATCAAGGAAAACGAATTGCAGCGCGTAAAAAACCGCGCCCGCACGACGCTGGTCTTCAGCGCCGAAACGCCCTTCAACCGCTTCCGGCAACTGATGCAGCAATGGATGGTGCGGCGCGAACTACTGACGACGGAGGACATGCTCGCGCGGCTGAACGCGGTGACGCGGAACGATATGTACGCGCTGCTGGAGGAATTTCCGATTGGAGGGGAAGGCGTGATGGTGGGGTTGGGGCCGAATTGAATCAGGGGTCAGGAGTCAGGGGTCAAGAGTCAGGTCTATTGACCTCCGCTCCGCGCGCGCTAGAGTGCCGCGCATGCGCACGCTCTACGAGGACTGGCAGCTCCGCCGAGAGCGGCTGAATTTTGCCGAGGTGCTGCCGCATTTCGAGGAGCAGGCGCGCGTCTTCGATTTTCTGCTTAAGCGCTACGCGGACGATCCCGCTGCGCAGCGACCCGCGCGGTGTCCGCTTTCGGGCGGGCTGTTTCTCAATTCGCGGCGGATTATTTTGAACCATCATTCGCGCAACCGCGAGTTCAACTCCACGCGCAGCCCCGCTGAAGCGCATTCGCGCGCCGGCGCGATTTTGAAGCACATGCGGGATGTCAGCACGCGCACCGAACCGCTGGATGAGGCAGAGACAAGCGGAAACGTTCTGGCGAAATCGGACCGGCGCGCCACGCAGAAACTCCCGCCGGCTCCTCCGCGGGAAACCGTCAATTGTATGAGCGGCATCAACGTTTCGTACCCGCTCCCGACGCCGGAACGGCTTAGCAAGCTTTTCAACGATTGTCGGGACGCCTTGGAACTGGACTGCATGCTTTCGGAGAAGACGGTGGAGTTTCTGATATTTGTGTCGCGGCTGAGCAACCTTGCGAGTGACAAGTTTGAACCGCTTTTTCCGCAAGCGCTGGAAATTCTGAGCCGGTGCGATGGCGAACGCGTGCTGCGGTACTTCACAAATGCATGGGTTTCGGCGACCGCGCCGGCAGAACTTCAGCGGCGCGCCGCGCTGTATCTCGAGCGCGCGGGTGAGCAGTGCGCCAAACAAGCGCTGCAGATTCGCGAGGCGCGGGCCGAGTCTGCGCGCGACAATTTGGACGACGAGTGCCTCGGTGTTCGCTTGTACGCCGTGGACATGCTTGCGCACATCGGCACGCTCGACGACATCGGCCTCTTTCAGGATTTGCTGGCGCTGCCCGAAGTTCAAACGGATCCGCAGGAGCGCAACGCGTATCTCAAGGCGATGCGGACGTTGTCGGGGATTGAAATGCATGACATGCAGCGTCGCGGATGAAGTTTTGCACGCTGAATTAACGACTATTTCCCCAGCGCCGCCTTGTGCGCTTCGCGCAACGCCGCCCCCGCTTTTTCCGGATCGGCGCTCTGTCCCTTCGTCAGCGGCACCAACTGCCACACTTCCTCGTCGGCAAGTTTCTCGCCGGCTTTCACCGTTTGCAGTGGGCTGAGCAATTCGAGTTCGATGTAAAAATTCAGCCCCTTGTCGGCGGTGAAAATTTCCTCCGGGCAGTTGCCGTCGGGATACTTGCCGTCTTTATGAAGCGGGTGCGATTTCAAGACGGCGATGTCGTCGTAGACCGCCGCGGCCCAGCCGTCCGAATAATTGGCGTCGGGCGCGACGCCGGCTTTCTTGGCGGGCGTGTCCTCGTTTTTGATCACGAAGAATCCGCCATGCTCCTCGTGGTTGGGATTTTTCATCAGCGCTTTGAATGGCTGGCCGTCAATGGGCTGGCCCATCGGCATTAGCGCGTAATTGGGCCGGCGCACTTGCGTGACGCTCCACAACGTCATCTCGGCGGGATTGCCTTCGGTTTTTTCGAAGCGCTGCGTGACGTGGACAAGCGGCCTTTTTGGATCGAGCACAAATTCGCGCACGGCATGGGCGCCGAAATGCGGGCTCTGCGGCGTGGTCAGGCGCACGCCACCGGGGATACCTTCGGCGGCCGCGGCGGCGCCGTCGAATTCAAACGGCGGCGGCCAGCCGTCTTTTTTCGTGTACTTGATCCACATGTCCTGCTGTGCCGGCCAAAGTTTGTCGCCGCCGAAGTTGTGCCAGGTGCCGTCTTCTTTTTCGACGGTCTTGCCCGCCAGCTCGCGGTTGAGGTAAAGCATGTTTTCCTTGCCGGCCAGCGAGAAATGAATCACGCGCGTGATCTGCGGCACGATCACCAGCTCGCACGCGGCATTGCGCACACGCAGCGCATCGGGCCAGCCTTCGTAGGTGATTTTCTCGACGGTAATGTCGGGGGTGCTGGCGGCGTCGATTTTGATGGGCGCGGATTCGAGCGCAACAAGCGGCGCAGCGAACAGGCATACGATGGCGAGAACCACGCGAATCGGGCTGAAAGAGTTGCGCATCGATCGATCCTCTATTGGGAATGCATTCGGAATTATACATCTCATGCGGCGACGCGTCGCGCATGGGTTGCGCGATTTTTAATGCCGAATTGTTGACATTCGCCCAAATCTTGATATTTTCTTTACGTCACAAGCAGCCTAAACGGCCTTCTCCACGAAGGCCGTGCGGAGGACCCAAACTCCTCGCGGATTGGATCGGCGAGGATGGGGCTAAGGCAGCGAGGCAACTCGCCGCCAGGTCACTTCCATGACCGAGCCCGGCAGCTAACTTCGCAGGCGTATGGAAGGGCGATCCTCATCCGGGCGGTTTTCCGCCACGAACGATCCCCTTGAATTTGGTTTGCGTGTTGGAGCGGTGCTTTCGTCGCCAAGGAAAGGGCGGCAGGAATGCCGCCTCTCCAAACGCCCTATGGAGGATTTGAGGAAATGGCATTGCCGGAGAAGTCGAAATTCGAGCGGGTCACGCAGATTCTCAGGGAAGCGCCAAGCCGGTTGAAGCGCACGCTCATTGGGGGCGCGCGGGATATTCAAGACCCGCATTTGTTTCACAAAGTCTCGCTGATCGCGTTCCTCGCCTGGGTCGGGCTGGGCGCGGACGGGCTGAGTTCCTCGGCGTACGGGCCGGACGAAGCTTACAAATCGCTTTATCAGCAGGCTGAGAAGTATCACGTCAACTTGAATTATCTCGCCGTGTATCTGGCCTTCGCGGTGTCGCTGACGGTGTTCATTATTTCATATGCGTACAGCCGCATTATCGAACATTTCCCGACGGGCGGCGGCGGTTACGTCGTCGCGACCAAATTGCTGGGCCAGCACGCGGGACTGGTCTCCGGTTCCGCGCTGCTGGTCGATTACGTGTTGACGATCACCGTCTCCATCGCCGCGGGGGCGGATGCGATTTTTGCGTTCCTGCCCGGCGACAAAGTGCTGTGGGTTTTTCACAACTGGACGCAGCTTGACGACGGTTCGTTCAAGGACTGGGCGTTTAAACTGACGGACTTGAAACTCCCAATTGAATACGGGGTGGTCTTCGCCTTGATCATCATGAACCTGCGCGGCGTGAAGGAATCGATTAAGATTCTGGTGCCGATCTTCCTGCTCTTCGTCTTTACACACGTCATCATGCTCGGCGCGGCATTTTTCAAACACGTGGGCGACGTACCTCAACGCGTTTCGGAAGTCTTGTCCCAAACGTCGCGGGACACTCATGGCGACATTGGTTTCGTCGGCGTGCTTGGAGTGTTGATCCTGGCCTTCTCGCGCGGCGCCGGCACGTTCACCGGCATCGAAGCCGTCTCAAACGGACTGGCGATCATGCGCGATCCGAAAGTCGAGACTGGCAAGCGCACCATGCTCTACATGGCCGCGTCGCTGGCCATCACCGCCGGCGGAATTATGATTGCGTATTATTTCGCCGGCGTAAAACCGCAGCTTTCGGGCCTCAAGCCCGACGACTACCGTCCGATGAACGCAGTGTTGCTCGAGAACCTTGTCCAGGGCAGTTCGTTCTTCGGCAACTGGTTCGTCGTGCTGACGCTCGTCGCCGAAGCGCTGCTGCTGACGATCGCCGCGCAAACCGGTTTCATCGACGGACCGCGCGTCATGTCAAATATGGCCCTCGACTCGTGGCTCCCGCATCGCTTCAGTTCGCTCTCCGAACGGCTGACGACGCATTACGGCGTGCTGCTCATCGGCACCGCGGCCGTTGCGTCGCTCTGGTACACCGGCGGCAAAACCGACACGCTGGTCACGATGTACGCGATCAATGTTTTCATCACGTTTTCGCTCACTGAATTGGGCATGTGCAAGTTCTACATCCTGCACCGCAAAGACCACAAAGAATGGAAAAAGGCGCTGCCAATCCACATGACCGGATTGTGCCTCTGTACGACCATCCTGACACTGACCATCCACGAGAAATTCTTCGAAGGCGCATGGGTCACGGTTGCCGTGACAATGGCGCTGATCGGTCTCTGCCTGCTCATCCGCCGCTATTATCGCAAAGTCTATTCCAAGCTTGGGCTGGTCACGATCAACCCCGCTGAACTTGAACCCCGCACGCCGATGACACCGCCGGAGCACCTCGACCGCAACAAACCCACGATCGTCCTGCTGGTCGGCGGTTACGGCGGGCTGGGCGTGCACGCGTTCACGCAAATCCGCCGCATATTCCCGCACTTCCAGCAGATCGTGTTCATCTCGGTGGGCGTGATCGATTCAGGTAATTTCAAAGGCATCAAAGAACTGGACGCGCTCAAAACGCAGACCGAGGAATCGCTCGCCAAATACGTCGCGCTTGCTCGCAAATTCGGCATGGCCGCGACGAGCATGATGGAAATGGGCAACGAACCCGTCGAACCCGCCGCGGAACTGTGCATCGAAGCCGCGCTGCGCTTTCCGCAAGCGATGTTCTTCGCCGGCAAACTGGTCTTCCAGCGCGATACGTTTTTCTCGAACATCTTGCACAATCAAACCGCTGTGGCGATCCAGAATCGCTTGCAGTGGCTGGGCTACGCGATGTTGATTCTGCCGATTCGCGTGTGGGGTGGCGGGGCGAAGATTGACGTGGCCGATTTGACGAAATCGACGATCGGGCTGGGCACTGCGGAAATGCAGGGAGAGCATTGAAGCAGGAGTCAGGGGTCAGGAGTCAGGGATCAGGAACCAGAGGTCAGCAGGCAGAAATCAGAATCAGACGATCAGCAAAAGAACCGCGCAGCGGGTTTGCCGCCATTTCTGACTCCTGACTCCTGATTCCTGACTCCTGGCTCTTGGGCTTGGAGTTTGGAGTCGATGCCCGACGGATGCCGCCCCGCTTCCGTCCCGCATCCGGCGCGCCGTCCACAAATTGGGCTGGGCCAAGCGTGGAAAAAGAGCGCGCCACTCCAAACTCCGAGCTAAATTTGCCAATCAAAACTTCCGCGTCCATCCAACTCTTTTGAAACCCTCTGCAACCCCTCCAGGGGCGAACTAAATTCAACGGGCGCGCGCCAAACATTAGTTCGCGCCGTTGGCCGCTGACGGCGGCGCTCGCTTGCGCGAGCAAATCTTTGCGCGAAACAAGAATTCTGAGCGGTTTGCATTGCGAAGTGCGGCGAACAGGGGTCAGGGGTCAGGGGTCAGGCTGCGTCGCTATAAAATAGCTTTATCATGAATTCTGTAGAAATCTTAAAGAATCATGTAGGCGTTTTTCACTCCGAATGCACAATGTGTTGTCGGAGCCTTAACCATACATTGGAGGATCGACCACATGCTCAAGCTTCAGATTCTTTGCCTTGCCGCGGTGATGCTCGCTTTTAACGCCAGCGCAATGGGGAATGGCAACGGGGGAAACGGCGGCGGCGGAAAAGGGCGGACGAAGATTCAATTCCAATTCGACACCAGTTCCACGGCCAACAGCCAGTTCTTCGCCAAGATCGACGTGTCGGCGGCGCTCAGCCAGCTTGGCAATTCCGGCACGAAATCGCACAACGACGACCTCGCCGGCTACACGCTGACCCTCACCATCGGCAGCGCCACCTTCTCCGGCGTCGCCGATGCCAAGGGAAAGATTACGGCTAATTCGACTGCGACGCCGCCGGTTCCGTTCAGCGCCAAGCTCACCGCCAATGGCAAAATTCTGCAGATCATGGCCAATGGCTGGGATTTGAAAACGCTGCTCGGCGTTGACACGACAAAAACCAGCGGTCAGGTCACGGTTGAAATCGACGTCTCGGCATCCAAAACGGATTCAACGTCGGGACAAACGATGACCGTTGCGCTGAGCACGCAGAGCGTTACGTTCAACTATTCGGTGAAGGGGACGACGGTCAAAGGTAAAAATTTCTAATTGAGCGACTATCGCTGAAATTTAAACGCCGGCTTGCCCATCGTCGATGCATAGAAAACATCCGCCTTCGGATCCCACGCGAAGTTCGGGCCGGTGAAGCCGACTTTGAAACCGTCCGGCAGCGGTGCGACGACTTTCCAGGTTGCGCCAGCGTCCTTCGTTTCTTGAATACCGTCCTTGCCGACAACCACCAGATGCTTTTCGTCTTCGCCAAAATACGGCCCGTAATACGCATTGACCGCGCTGCCCAGCACGCTCCACGTCGCGCCTTTGTCTTTGCTCACGAGCACGCCCTTGTCGGTGGTCCAGTAGCCGGCGCCTTTGAAGACGCGCATCGACAAGCCGGCGGGCTGCGAGGGCGACGCGTCCGTCCACGTCTTCCCTGCATCGGTGCTGCGCAGGATGCCTTTGCCTTTGCTCGCGACAAAGGTCGTTGCATCGAAGACGCCGACGGCTTTGAAGCCTTTGCCCAAGCTCGTCCACGACTGCGCGCCGTCGCTGGTCAGGACCAACTCGCCGCCGCTTTCGTGTTTGATCGCGAGCATCGTCTTCGCCTCGGGGTCGCTCCAATCGGTCGCGCCGAAATCGAGATGCTGCAGCTTGGATTTCGTCCATGTTTTGCCGCCGTCGAGCGTCCGCGCGGGCGAGCCGTAGATCATGAAGCACATCAGGCGCTGGCCGTTGGGATCGAAGTCGAGCGCGAAGCCGGTCTCGCAGCGGCCGCTGATGGCTTTTCCATCGACGCGTTCAAAATTCGCGCCCTTGTCCGAGCTTTTCCACAGGCCCTGATCGCAGACGACGACGTACACGTCGCCCGACACGCGGTCGGCCGCGACGCCCGCCGTCAGGCCCGGGTAGCCGATCTTGAGATTGTCCTTGGCGAGTTTGGCGACGATGCCGTCGGAGAGGGGGAGCCATTTGCCTTTTTCGTCTTCAGCGCGGAGCGCGGCGCAGAGCAGGAGGGTGAGGCAGGCGAGCAAACGTGTCGTCATGTGATGTCTCGTGAGGAATGTAATGTGCGGGACGCAAATAGAGTACACCGCGCGCGATGCGGGGGGCGTGGCGCGACACAAATGGGCGGCGAAAGGAAATCCATGGAATAAGAACCTGTTTCAAAACTTCGCGAAGCGAAGCGCCGCCGTTCTCCCCTCTCCGCTTGGGGAAGAGGGGCCAGCGGTGAGGGGTGGCAGCGCTTGCGATTTGGCATTTGAAACAGTTTCTAATACGATGGCGATCAATTTGTACAGCGGATCACGATTAAATGAATTGGTTTAAGCGCCATTGGGGAAAATGCCTTCTCGCAATCGCGCTCGCTCCGGTACTGCTCATCGTCGCCCCGGATACGGGACTCTTTGACACCCGCAATTACCGGTTCAATACGCGCTTTGATTCGCACTGGCACGAAGACATGGAGCAAGCGCATTATTTCGGGGACTATGCGACACCGCCGCCGACAGAGACGAAATTGACCGTGTCGTCCAAGTCGTCTGGCCGCGATGCCGCTATTCTGCGCTCGAGAATTTCATCCGATCTTGCCGAAAATGCTTTCACAGGTGAGGTTTCGGCCGAACTGAAAATATGGACCGTCGAAGGACTGTGTTGGGTCCCGCTGAAGAAAACCGGGACACTGACGTTCGAAGTAGCGTACGATGCGAACATTCGAAGAGCGTCCAAAGGACTGAAGGTGAAGGGCACGGCGAGCGGCACACTTGATTGCTCGGTGTCAGGATGGTGCGGTTATTTCGAATACCGGGCCATCCTCGCGCGCGAGATCGGGCAGCAGATTGCGGACAAGTTGAAGCAGGATGTGGAGGAATGACTTAGATTATCGTTGACCAGTTCGCGATTTGCACCTACGTTTGCGACATGCTCACCACAGAAGCAGCGCCGCCCCCGCGCGCCGGCTATCCGCCCGGCCCGTCGGGCTGGTTTTTCTCCGGGCCGCTCTTCCAATTCCGGCGCGATCCGCTGGCATTCCTCTCGCGCGCCGCGCGCGACCACGGCGACATCGTTCATTTCAGAATCGCCACGCAGCATTTTTATTTTTTGAACGACCCCGAACTGATCAAAGACGTGCTGGTCACGCATCACGAGCGTTACATGAAAGGGCGCGCGCTGCAGTTGATGAAGCCCGTGCTGGGCGAAGGGCTGCTGACCAGCGAAGGCGAAACGCACCGGCGCCAGCGGCGGCTGGCGCAGCCGGCGTTTCAAAAGCAGCGCTTGAGCGCCTACGGTCCGGCGATGATGGCATGCGCGGCGGACGCGGCATCGCGCTGGCGCAGTGGCGAGACCTACGACATCGGGCGCGAAATGACGCGGCTGACGCTGCGCATCGCCGGCAAAACGCTCTTCGGCGCGGAGGTCGAATCGGAAGCGCAGGCCATCGCCGACGCGCTCAACACGCTGATGCTGAATTTTGCCACGCAGCGCTTCGTGCCCTTCGCGAGCCTGCTCGAAAAATTGCCGCTGCCGCGGATGCAGCGCGGCAGAAGAGCCATTGCGCTGCTCGACAAAACCGTGTTGAACCTCATCAACGAACGCCGGCGCGATCCGGCGGACCGCGGCGATTTGTTGTCGATGCTGCTGCGCGCGCGCGACGACGAAGGCGACGGCGCGGGAATGAGCGACAAGCAGTTGCGCGACGAAGTGCTGACGATTTTTCTGGCCGGCCACGAAACGACGGCTAACGCGCTGACGTGGACCTGGTATCTGCTCTCACAAAATCCAACCGCGGAAGCGGAATTGCACGCGGAACTGGCCCGCGTGCTGAACGGCCGCGCGCCTACAGCCGAAGACGTGCCGCGGCTGCGCTACACGGAAATGGTTTTCGCGGAAGCGCTGCGCCTGTACCCGCCGGCGTGGGCGATTGGCCGGCTGGCGCTGGAGGACCATCGGCTGCACGGATTCGCGCTTCGCAAAGGGGATGTGGTCCTCGTCAGCCCATACGTAACGCAACGCGACGCGCGCTTTTTTTCGGAGCCGGAAAAATTCGATCCGCTGCGCTGGACGCCGGAAGCGCGCGAAGCGCGCCATCCGTTCGCGTTCTATCCATTCGGCGGCGGCCCGCGCCGCTGCATCGGAGAAGGCTTCGCATGGATGGAAGGCGTGCTCTTGATCGCAACGCTGGCGCAGCATTGGAAACTGCGGCTGGACGCGGCGCAGAAAGTGGAACCGATGCCGGTGATTACGCTGCGGCCGAAGTTTGGGATGAGGATGAAGGCGGAGGAGGCGCGGTAGTCAGGGGTCAGGAATCAGGAGTCAGGCCGACACAATGCCGACAGCTTGGCGAATTCCTAACATTTCGCCGGAATTCTGACGAAAAAGCAATCCCACCCACACAAAAATTCGGCGCTGTTCAACTCCGCTAACATCCTTGAGGACAAAGATATGTAGCGCTGCTTTTACGCATAACGCGGGTCCGGCGGCGGCGCGGCATTGCAAATGCATTGCACCACGCGGGGTGGATTCAAGGAAACTCTTTTTTAGGAGGTAAGATCATGAAACGATTCCTGGCGCTTGCCGTCGCGGCCATGTTCTGCTTCGGAACGTATTCGGCGTCGGTCCGTGCCGAAGAGAAAGTGGAGATCAAGAAGAACGACAAAGAATTCAAAATGAAGATCAAGCACAAAGATAAGGATTGGGTCGGCGAATACGATGGCCACACCTACATCCTGCGCGGCGAACCGACCATCTTTGAGACCATTAAGGATGACGGCGATTACACGGTCTACGGCACGCTCGCGCCGGACAACACGTACATCACCACGACCAAGATCACGCGAATCGAAACGAAGTAATGCACGGTACCGGTTCAGAGCCGCGGATGGAGCTTAAGGTGCTTCGAGCTTGATCTGGGCGCGTGAACCCAACAGGGTGCTGAAAGGCCAGCTTGGCGGCAACCGCTTTTCTTCGGATCAATCCGAACAAAGCGTTGGCGTCAAGTTGGTTTTTCGGCACCCTGTTCTTTTAAGGAGATAGGAGACAGGAGACAGCCAGCAAAAAAACCGCGAAGCGGTTGCCGCCGTTCTCTCCTACCTCCTATCTCCTGCTGTCCTCACGGCTGATTATCATATTTCGGATAGCGCGTGTCCGTCGAATACGGAAACGTCGGCACGGTGTCCCACCCCACCGCTTGATCGGGCGCCTCACGTTTGACGCCGCACTTGCGCAGCACATAATTCACCATCGTGTTGCTGTTCTGCGCGGGCTTGTACGCCGGTCCACCCAGTCCGCAATTGGTCTTGCCGTCGCCGCCGGTTCCCGGACTTCCCGGGCGCAGACCGTACGCCGCATAGCTGCGGATTGCGGAGTCCAGCTTGTGGTAGTCGCATTTGACAACTTCGTCGAGCGTGATCGTCACCGGCCGCCCGATCGCATCGATCTCCCGCGGAATCCGGCCGGGATGGATGAACACGCCATAAGCCACATAGCCGGTGCCAGGAAACTGTCCCAAGCCCACGCGGTATTCGGTCTTGCCGCCATCCCATTTGGATGAGCGCATTTCCGAATAAAACCACTTTCCCGAATCATCCTTCCATTCCAGCGCGCAATGCACGGAAACGCGATGCTCTTTAAGCCACTGATGCCAGCCTCTGAACGGCGGAATCGGAATGGCCGGCGCCAGCCAACTGTAGCGGGTCCCGATGTCCGTCGTCATGCCGACCAGCCGCACGGTTCCCGGCGGATCGGTGTCCGCCACTTCCTTTTTTGGGGTTTGATCGCCGGCACCAACCGCGTTGAGCGGCGTGGAGGCGCTCGTTTGCGCAACGCCTGCAGATCCCGCGCTCGCAGGCACCGGCACTGTTTCAGCCGGCACGGACGCATCGGACGCGCGCGCGGCGGCCAAAAAACTCACCGCCGCTCCCAAAACGACGCTGAAAATCGAATGCAGACTCCGTTTCAGCAAAACTCCTCCATGCCGCGCGGGTTTCCGAAATTGTCGCCGTGTATTCAATGTGTCGGCAGAAAATATACTCAACCCAAGCACATTTCATAGCCCCGATGCAGACGATTTTTCGAATGATTTTTTGGGTGCCAAGAAGCACTACCCTGCTCCTTGCTATAGCGCTTCCAAACAATCAAGAAAAATTAAACAACGGATCGGCCCCCCCATTCGCGAAGATTCGCGCGATTCGTTGTTCCAAGATCTACGGCTCGTAATTCAGATTCGGCGCCAGCCATCGCTCGGCTTCCGCAACCGTCATGCCTTTGCGCACCGCATAATCCGCAACCTGATCGCGCCCAATCTTCCCCACCGCGATGTACTTCGCTTCCGGGTGCGCAAAATACAACCCGCTCACCGAGCTCGCCGGCCACATCGCAAAATTCTCCGTCAGCGAAATGCCCGCGCTCTTCTCCGCGTCAAGCAACTTGAACAGCGTCCCCTTCTCCGTGTGATCTGGGCACGCGGGATAACCGTGCGCGGGACGAATCCCGCGGTACTTTTCGCGAATCAATTCCTCGTGGCTCAGATTTTCCGAACGCCCGTAGCTCCACTCGTTGCGCGCTTTCTTGTGCAGATATTCCGCAAACGCCTCGGCCAGCCGGTCCGCCAGTGCCGACGCCATGATCGCGCTGTGATCGTCAAGCTCCGCCTTGAATCGCTTCACCAATTCATCGACACCGATCCCCGCCGTGCATGCAAACGCGCCGATGAAATCACCGCGCCCGCTCTCCTTTGGCGCGATGAAATCCGAGAGCGAATACAGCGCCTTGTCCTCCGCCTTCGCCGGTTTCTCGACTTGCTGGCGCAGCATGTAGAATGTCGTAAGCACATTCTTGCGCGACGCATCCGCGTACAATTCAATGTCGTCCCCCACCCTATTCGCCGCGAAAAATCCATACACGCCGCGCGCGCGGAACAGCTTTTCGGCGCAAATGCGCCTCAACAGCGCCTGTCCTTCGGCAAAAGTCTTCCGCGCAACTTCGCCGACGAGTTTGTCGTCGAGAATCGACGGGTATTTCCCCGTCAATTCCCACGCGCTGAAAAACGGCGTCCAGTCGATGAACGGAATCAATTCTTCAAGCGGCACATCGTCAAGCACGCGCAGCCCCGTGAACGACGGCGTCGGAATATCGACGCTCGCCCAATCCGATTTGTACGCAAACATCCGCGCTTCCGCAATCGGCAGCAATTTGCGCTCGGCATTTTTGCTGCGGTAATCTTCGCGCAAGCGGTCCTGCTCGGCGCGGTTATCCGTATCGTACTTCGCGCGCAACTCCGGACTCAGAAGATTACCCATCACGCCCACCGCGCGCGACGCGTCCAGCACATGTACGACCGGATTCTTGTACGCCGGCGCAATCTTGATCGCCGTGTGCGCGCGGCTGGTCGTCGCCCCGCCGATCAGCAGCGGAACCTTAAACCCCTCGCGATCCATCTCGCGCGCGACGTGAGCCATCTCATCCAGCGACGGCGTGATCAGCCCGCTCAAGCCGATGATGTCCGCGTTGAATTCTCGCGCCGCCGCGAGAATCTTTTCGCACGACACCATCACGCCGAGGTCTTTCACGTCGTAATTGTTGCAACTCAACACCACGCCGACGATGTTCTTGCCGATGTCGTGCACGTCTCCCTTCACCGTCGCCAGCACCACGCGCCCCTGCGCGCGCCCGCCGCCCGCGGCTTTCTCCAGCTCCATATAAGGCAGCAGCACCGCCACGCCTTTTTTCATCACGCGCGCACTTTTGACGACTTGCGGCAAAAACATTTTCCCCGCGCCGAACAGATCGCCGACGACGTTCATCCCGTCCATCAGCGGCCCTTCGATCACCTTCAGTGGCTTGCCATATTTCTGTCGCGCTTCTTCCACGTCCGCTTCGATGTAATCGACGATGCCTTTCACCAGCGCGTGCTCAAGCCTCTTCTCGACAGGCTGCGAGCGCCATTCATCCGCGACGACTTCAGCCTTGTCTTTTTTTTTCACCGTCTCCGCGAATTTAATCAGCCGCTCCGTCGCGTCCGCGCGCCGATTCAGCAGCACGTCTTCGACAAGCTCCAGCAAATCCTTCGGAATCTCCTCATAAACCTCCAGCATCCCCGCGTTGACGATGCCCATGTCGAGCCCCGCTTTGATCGCGTGATACAAAAACGCCGAATGCATCGCCTCGCGCACCGTGTTGTTGCCGCGAAAGCTGAATGAAATGTTGCTCACCCCGCCGCTCACGTGTGCCAGCGGCAGATGCTCTTTGATCCACTTCGCTGCGCGGATGAAATCGAGCGCGTAATTGTTGTGCTCGTCCATCCCTGTCGCGACAGTCAATATGTTCGGATCGAAAATAATATCCTGCGGCGGCAATCCCGCTTTTTGCGTGAGCAGATCGTAGCTGCGTTTGCAGATTTCGATTTTGCGCTCGTAAGAATCCGCCTGCCCGCGTTCGTCAAACGCCATCACAACGACCGCCGCGCCATAGCGCCGCACCAGTTTCGCTTGGGCAAGAAATTTCTCTTCGCCTTCCTTGAGACTGATCGAATTGACGATGCCTTTGCCTTGCAGGCATTTCAAGCCCGCTTCGATCACGCTCCACTTCGACGAATCGACCATGACCGGAACTTTGGTCACGTCCGGCTCGGCCGCGATCAGATTCAAAAAGCGCGTCATCATCGCTTCGGAATCGATCAATCCTTCGTCCATGTTGACGTCGATCACATTCGCGCCGTTCTCGACCTGCTGCCGCGCAACTGCGGCGGCTTCTTCGAGCTTATTTTCTTTGATGAGCTTCGCAAACTTCGGCGAACCGGTCACGTTCGTCCGTTCGCCAATCATCAAAAAATTGCGCTCGTCATGTGTGTACGGCTGCGACCCGCTCAAGCGCAATTTCGGCTCGATGTGCGGCGGCACGCGCGGCGGAATGCCTTCCAACGTTTTCGCAATCGCGGCGATGTGCTCGGGCGTGTTGCCACAGCAGCCGCCGGCGATATTGATCATCCCAGCGCGCGCGAATTCGCCTAGAAAATCCGCCATGTGGCACGGATGCAAATCGAAGCCCGTCGGCGACAGCGGATTGGGCAATCCCGCATTCGGGTAGCACGAAATATACGCGTTCGATTTGTTGCCGAGTTCTTCGAGAAATGGCCGCATCAAATCCGGACCGAGCGAACAATTCAACCCAACCGCCAGCGGATTGACGTGCGCCACGGCGTTCCAATACGCCTCGACGGTCTGCGCCGAAATCAGCGTCTCGCCGCCGCGCCCGACCGCCGCCGAAATCATGATCGGCAGACACACCTTGTCTTGCTCGAAGACTTCTTGAATCGCGACCAGCGCTGCTTTCGCGTTGAGCGCGTCGAAGACGGTTTCGACCAGCAGAAAATCCGCGCCGCCGGCAATCAACGCGCGCGTCTGATTGCGGTACGCAGCCAGCACCTGATCGAACGTCACCGCGCGAAACGACGCATCGTTCGCGTCCGGCGAAATCGACAACGACACCGTCAACGGCCCGATCGCTCCCGCCACAAAGCGCGGCTGGCCCGTCGCATTTCCAATTCGGTCCGCCCATTCACGGCACTGCCGCGCGGACGATTCGTTGATGTCCCACGCCAGATCGTTCAGGAATTTATCTTCGACCACGCGCTGAAAAAACGCAGGATCCTTCCGCCCGCCATGCTCGCGCGGATCATCGACAAAGAATTCGCTCTGCCCAATGCTCGTCGCCGAAAACGTATTGGTTTCAATAATGTCCGCGCCGGCTTCAAGAAATCGCCGGTGAATGTCGCCGATCATTTTTGGCTGAGTCAGCGAAAATAAATCGCCGTTGTTCTTCAAATCCTTCTTCGCATCCTTGAAGCGCTCCCCGCGAATGTCCGCCTCCGTCATCCCGTACGTGCGAATGGTCGTGCCCATCGCGCCGTCAATGATCACGATGCGCTGTTTGAGCAGCTCGACAAGTGCGCGGGAGTGGGTGGGGAATTGGGCGACGAGGGCGGGGTCCACGGGCGGTCCTTTTCAACAATCCAAGCACTGAATTATACTCGAAACTGCCATGCTCGCAGCGGAATTCCGCACGCGTTGCGGTGGAGCGATGCGTGTGGTACTATCATGTCAAGTTGCGCTAAAGAGGGGTGCGGCGGCTTTGACTTACCAGATCGAAATTGAACCGGAGGCCGAGCGACAGATCCGAGCGTTTACCGCATTTTATCGCGGAAAAATCAGGAGCCAAATTTATCGGCAGCTTGAGCATGAACCGCATGTCCTTTCGAAGCACAGAAAGCTACGGCGAAACGACAGCACCTATCCGTGGCACCTTCGAATCGACGATCATCGTGCGATGTATACTATAGAGAGCAATGTAGTTCGAGTTCTCGCGATTGGTGTGAAGATTGGAAACAAATTGTTGATCGATGGGAAGGAGTGGAAGGTCGATGACGAAGGGTAAGCCGGCAGAGCAGGTTTGGCGGGAGATGGGCTTTCCCCCTCGACATCGTGTACACGCGGTACTATGTGCTCCAGCATGTGATGCTGCGTCGTCAGTGTTGGACTTGATCGCAAAGATTTGGCCTCACGCCTACATCGAAATGAATGACGACGAAGGCTACGACCGCCCTCTGGCGGATCGTGCCAAGATCGATCCGAACGAAGTCGATTTGAAATTCTACAAGGATAAATCCGTCTTCGACTTCTTCTCCGGCGAAAAATACAACTGCGAGCGCCTCCAAGCCATCAACTTTCACACGGAGCCGAATCATTTTGTCCTGGCCTGGGATGAAGACCCCACCCATGAACTCGAACACATCGCGGAGAGCATCTGCTTTTATCTCTCGCTGCTTGGAATGATTCAGCTCGACAAGGACGATTCCAGCATTGAAATCCCGTCGATGCTGAAGCCGATTTTGGAACTCGTCGAAGAGAAAAAGCAAACGCTCGCCTGCGCCAGTTAGCGCCAATCCGCATTACGCAATCGGCGCCACGTCCACTGACACGCTGATCGTATGATTCCGCCCGCCCAAAATCACCCCTTTGATCGGGCACACGTCCGCGTAATCGCGGCCCCATGCGACGAGCACGTGTTTGTCCGACGGCACCATGTCGTTCGTCGGATCAAGATCGATCCACCCGAAGCCGGGGCAATACAGCGAAATCCAGGCGTGCGAGGCATCGGAGCCAACGAGCTTTTCCTTTCCGGGCGCGGGCGCGGTGAGCAGATAGCCGCTGACGTAGCGCGCGGCCAGACCCAGTGAGCGCAGGCACGCAATCTGCAAATGCGCGAAATCCTGGCACACGCCGCGTCGCATCTGCAACACCTGTGTGATCGACGTCGTCATCGTAGTGGCTTTTGTATCGTAGATAAATCCCGTATGGATGCGGTGCGTCAGTTCGAGTGCGGCTTCCAGAATCGGCCGCGCGCGCGTGAACGACTCGCGCGCAAACGCTGCGAATTCCTCGCCGAACTTGATGTAACTCGAATCGTGCAGGAATTGCGTGGCTTCAAGATGCCGCGGCGCGTCTTTGCCAATCAGCATCTCGCGCACGTCCTCCCACGGCGGCGTGAGCGACGCGGCCGGCGTGTTCGACGGCAGCACAGCGACTTTGCTTTCCGCGGCAATCGCCAATTTCTGATGCCGTTCCTGAATCGCAAAATACGCCGCGGTGTTGCCGAAGAAATCGCGCCGCTCCGTCATCACCGACGGCACGGGCAAAATCTGCAAATGGCTGTAGTGGCAAGTCTGCTGCGTGTAGTTGCGCGGCGCCAGATGGATTTCGTTCTGACACAGCGAAATCGGTTCGCGGTAGTGGTATGTCGTAAGATGGAGGACGCGGTATTTCATGGGTAAAGGCAGGGTTCAAGGGTTAACGGTTCTAGGGTTCAAAGTTCACGGTTCAAGATTCAAGATTTCAGGGTCAAGGATTGATGGTTTAAGGTCGTGAGTTTTTGAGTCGAGACTCGCCAATTGCCGCGAGGTCTGCGCGTGGCTCAAGAACTGCCGCGTCACGATATCGCTCAACGTCGTCATGTCCTCTTCAATTTGCGTCAAAAGATGCGCCAGGTTCGTGCGCTTGTCGTGCGCATCGGGCTCGCAGAGTTCCTCGATGTTCGCCAGGCGCAGAGCGGCCAGCCCACCGACGGTCACCCGCTGTTCGGGCGTGAGATGCGCCAGCGTTTGGTCGCGTGGCAGCGCTTCGACATGCTCCTGCAGCATCACGTATTGAAACACCACCGAGCGCGGATTGGTTTCGTCGCACAAAAGCAGATCGATCACCGGCGCGAGCTGCAGGTTCGCCAAATAGCGGCGGCGGTAGGTCATAAAGGAGTCGCCGACTTCGAGGATCGCTTCGAGCAGCGAGCCGTCTTCGCGCACGGGCGTGATCAGCGTGCTGCGCAGCAGCCCCACCATATTAATAGCGCGCTCCAGCCGCCGCCCCATGTCCATGAACAGCCACACCTGCCCGCGCGTCATGCTTTCGCTGGCCAATCCGCCAAACGACGCCAGCGTCGCGACCATCGCGTTGAGCCGCTGCACGATTTCGGTGAGCCCCGTGCCGTCGAGCTGCTTGGGCCAGACGGCGTCTTCGGCGAGGCTGTTCATCACGCGCCAGGTGTCGTTGGAAATTCTGTCGCGCACCGAGCGCGCGACGCCCTGCATCAGTTGCAGCGTGGAATAAAGCCCGCCGGGACTGCGGCTTTCTTCGAGCAGCAGTTTCAATTCGTCGCTCGGCGCGTCGGCGTCGGGTAATTCCGGATCCTCTTCCGATGGCTGCGAAGCGATGGCGTCTGACGGCGGAGCGCCCGCGCTGCGGGTGCCCGGTTGGTGGCGCAGTGCGCGCATGAGATCGCCAAGTTCGCGCACCTCGCCCCAGATCGATTTCTCCGAAAGGCGGTTGGCGATGCTGCGCATGAGGCGCACGTTGTTTTCAGCGCGTTCGACGTAGCGCCCCAGCCAGAAAAGATTGTCGGCAACGCGGCTGGGCAAGTCGCTGCCGCCGCGCGTCAGTTCGATCGGCTCGTTCTCGTGCCGCAGCAAACTGAAATTGCTCACCGGGCCGGAGGATTGCACCCATGTGTCTTTGCTCCCCGCGCCGTGTTGCAGCGAGAAGGCCTGCATGGTGTCGGAGGTCGGAACTTGCGTCAGGCCGCCGGGCATCACGCTGTACGAACCTTCGGACGCGACCATGTAGGTGCGCAGCACGGCGTTGCGCGGCTGAATCTGGTTGCCGATCATCACCGGCACAGTGGAGAACGCGATCTCCTCCTGTGCCACGTAGCTCCACGGCTTCGCGCGCACTTTGGCCTTGAGCAGCTCGCGCTGCGCGGCGGCGAGATTGGACGCAAAAATAGATTCCGCGCCGCGCTGCGGATAGGCGGGTTTGACGACCATTTTGCCGAGATTGTCCAGCACGTAATCCATGTCGTTTTTCTGCCCGCACCAATAACTCGGCGCCGACGGCAAAAGCAATTCCTCGCTGAGAAGGTGCTTGCATAGCACCGGCAGAAACGGCTTGAGCGCGTCCGTTTCGGCGAGGCCGCTGCCGAGCGGATTGGCGATGGCCACGTTGCCCGAGCGCACGGATTGCACGAGGCCGGGAACACCGAGAAACGAATCCGCGCGCAATTCGAGCGGGTCGCAGTAATCGTCGTCCATGCGCCGCAGGATCACGTCCACGCGATGCAGGCCGCCGAGCGTTTTCAAATACACGCATTGGTCGCGCACCGCCAAATCGCCGCCTTCGACCAGCGTGTAGCCGAGGTAGCGCGCGAGGTACGCCTGCTCGAAATACGTTTCGTTGTAAGGGCCCGGCGTGAGCAGCACGATGCGCGGGTTGTCGCGGTTGTGGGGTGCGGCGGCGCGCAGCGTTTCGCGCATGCGCCGGAAAAATTGTGCGAGTCGCTGCACCTGGCAATCTTTGAAAACTTCCGGAAAAATGCGGGACAGAACGATGCGGTTTTCAAGCGCGTAGCCCGCGCCGGAGGGCGCTTGGGTGCGGTCGCCCATCACCGTCCAGCGCCCGTCGGGCGTGCGGACTAAATCCGCCGAATGCAAATGCAGATGGATGTTCGCGGGCAGCGCCACGCCATGGACCGGCCGCAAAAACCCCGGATGCGCGTAAATTAATTCCGGCGGAAGCTTGCCGTCTTTGAGCAATTTCTGCGGTCCGTACAAATCGGCCAGAATCACGTTGAGCAGGCGCGTGCGCTGCGTGAGCGCCATTTCCAAGCCGCTCCATTCGCGCGCCGAAATCAGAAACGGAACCGCGTCGAGCACCCACGGGCGGTCGATCCCGCGCGGATCGCCGTAGACGTTGTACGAGACGCCGTTCTCGTGCAGCAACCGCTTCGCGAAATCCCAGCGGCGCGAGAGTTCCTTCTGCCCCAGTTGATCGATGTGTTCGACGAAGACGGACCAATGCGGGCGGATGGCCGCGCTCTCATTTTCATTCAGCGAACCGCTACTCTGGCTTTGCGAAAAACTGTCCTGGCTTTGCTGAAGTGAATGGGCGCCCGCGGCGTGAGGCAAGAGCATCTCGTCGTAGACGCCGGGGAGGGCGGCGTAATTTTTGCGCCACTGGATATCCACCGTGGCGCTCTTCAAGTCCTCGGTTTCAATAGAACTCATGGCGTCCCGAATTCGTGCGAGTCCATTCCCCAGCCCGATTAACGGTTACTATACCGGCATTAGAGATTATCGGCAATTGAACGTTCAAAGTTCAAGGGACATGCGATCCGTGGTGCAGGCGTCTCGCCTGCACGACACACAGGCTGAACGCCTTCGCCTCGGATCGCCCGCTTTTAAACGTTGAATTGGCTCGACGCTTGCGCATGATGAGTGCATGACGCCGCTGATATTCACGCTGCTTGCGTTCGTTGTGTCCGTCGCCGCGGGCACGCTTGGTTCGCTGCTCGGATTGGGCGGCGGCATCATTGTTATTCCGGCGCTCACACTTTTTTTCGGCATCGATATTCGCTACGCCATCGGCGCGTCGATTGTTTCCGTGATCGCGACATCCACCGGCGCTGCGGCGGCGTACGTGCGCGAACGCATGACCAACCTGCGTGTGGCCATGCTGCTGGAATTGGCCACGACGTCCGGCGCGTTAACCGGCGCGTACGTCGCCGGCCACATCGGCACGCGCTGGCTCTACGTGGTCTTCGGTTTGGTGATGGGCTATTCGTCGTTGATGATGTTTCGCCATCGCAGCAAGACCGGCATCGGCGCGCCGCCAACGCGCCCCGCGCCGTGGGCGGATTATTTGCGCCTGCACGGCAGTTATTTCGACGGTGCCGTGGGCCGCGAAGTCCCCTACCGCGTCTCCGGCACGCGCATCGGCCTGCTGCTGATGTATGTTGCCGGCATGGTCAGCGGCCTGCTGGGGATTGGCTCCGGCTCGCTGAAAGTGCCCGCGATGGATTTGGCGATGCATCTGCCGATCAAAGTCTCGACGGCGACCAGCAATTTCATGATCGGCGTCACCGCCGCGGCCAGCGCCGGCGTCTATTTTTCGCGCGGCGACATCGACCCATTCATCACCGCCCCCGTTGCGGCGGGCGTGCTCGCCGGCGCAGCGATGGGTTCGCACCTGCTTGGGCGAATGAAAGGCTCGACGATTCGCGTGGTTTTTGTGGTCGTGTTGTTGTGGGTCTCGGCTGAAATGCTGCTGAAAGGAATCCGCGCATGAGCGATCTCAAGTCTGAAACTGCGGCCCCGGCGCTGCCCGAAGCGGATGATCCCGATCATCGCGTCCGAAAAGTCGAATTGCTCATCAGCAATCTGCTGCGCATCGGCGTGATCGCGAGCATGATCGTGATCCTCATCGGATCGATCGTTGGTCTTGCGCGTCATTCCATGGAACTGTCCTCTCCCGCCACCTTTCAACGCCTGACCAAACCCGGCGCGGCATTTCCGCATTCGCTCCAGGACGTGGGCGACGGCCTGCGCCATTTTCAGGGACAAGCCATCATCACGCTAGGCCTGCTCCTGCTGATCGCCACGCCGGTGCTGCGCGTGCTGGTTTCGGTCTTCACGTTTATATACCAGCGCGACCGCATTTTTACGGCGATCACCGCGCTGGTGTTTTGCTTGTTGATCTTGTCGTTTGTGTTGGGAAAAGCGGGATAGGAATTAAGTGGAGAGTCGAGAGTAAGGAGTAAGGAGTAAGGAGTTTCGACCATGCCGGACAGCCTCGATTCCCTCATATCCGCAGTCAAATCCCGCTTTGCGCGCGTGGCTTTGTCTCCGCGCGAAAAGCCGCCTTTTCCCATCGGGCCGGAGAGCGCGAAACAACTCGGCTATGCTGCGGCGGAAATCGATGCGTTGCCGCCGGAAGTGACGGAGTCCTTCGCCGGCGTGGGAAATCCCTTTTCGCTCGGGGCAATCCATCGTGGCGAAACGGTGCTCGACATCGGTTGCGGCGCAGGGCTGGATAGCATCCTCGCGGCGAGGCGCGCCGGGCCGCCGGGCAAAGTCATCGGCATCGACATGACCGCCGCAATGATCGAAAAGGCCGCGCGCAACGCGCGCGAAGTCGGCATTTCGACTATCGAATTTTATCTGGCCGATGCGGAGAAAATGCCGCTGAAGGACGCGAGCGTGGACGTCGCGATCACCAACGGTGTCTTCAATCTCTGCGTCGATAAGCTAAAAGTGCTGTCCGAAATCCTGCGCGTGCTGAAGCCGGGCGGGCGCCTTCAGATGGCCGACATTTTTCTGGTAGACAGCGTGACGCCGGAGGAGGTCGCGCGCAAAGGCAGTTGGTCGGACTGAATTGCCGGCGCGATTTGGGAGCGGTCGCTCCTGACGATGCTCACTGAAAGCGGATTCGCCGGCGCGAAATTTCACGGCTGGACGGGCTATCGCACCTCGGCGTGCACGCAGGGCGGCTTGGTGACGGCGCGGAGAGCGGCGAGCGTTTGAAACGGCCTTGGCCGGAACGGCGCCGCTTGCGGGCTATTGAGCGCGTGCACTGCGATAATTCAGCCAGCCTTTGTACGATGAAATATCCTGCGCGCCGTGTGTCGCGAGCGGTTCGCACAAAAAACCTTTGACCAGCGCGCCGGATTCGAGTTTGAGTGTGCCAATGCCCATCGGCGGCGGAACGTTGGCGACGAAAGTCCCAAACGCGGCCGGCGCGAGTTCCCACACCTCCACTTCGATCGCGGTGCCCTCGCCCGCCGCGACTTGGATCAGCCCCGGTTTCGGCGGCTGTGTCGCGAGCGCATAAAGTTTGTACACAGGCGCAGTGCGGCAGGATTCGACGAACCGCGCGTTGAGCTTGGTCAATTCATGATTCAACGGCTGGCCGCGCAAGTGCGCGCCGACGACAGCGAGACGAATGCCACTCACCCCTAACCCCTCTTCCCCAAGGGGAGGGGGGAACGGCGCCGCTGCCGGAACGGGCGAAGTTTGCGCGATGGATGCGAGCGGAGCCGGCGTCGCGCCAAGATTTCCGCCAAGCGCGCGATGATAACTTGCGCCAAGCTCGAAGAGCGCGGCGTCGTTGAGCGCCGGCGTGACGAGCGAAATTCCGAACGGCAGCCCGTCGCCGCGAAATCCGGCGGGGAGCGCGAGCGCGGCGCAATCCAGCAGGTTGACGAAATTTGTGTAATAACCGAGGCGCGCGTTTAATTCGAATGGCTCGGCATTGACGGCGGCAATCGTGTAAATCGTCGGCGCCGTTGGCAGCAGCAGCAGGTCCATCTTTTTCCATTCACGCAACGCGAGCGTGCGCATCGCGTCGAGGCGAACGACGCCATTAAACACATCGGCGCCGCTGACTCCGCAGCCGCGTTCGAGAATGTCGCGTGTGACGGGGAACATTTCATGCGCCAGTGTGTCGATGAACGTGCGCAGCGCAGCGTAACGTTCGGCGAGCCACGGGCCGTTGTAAAGAAGCTGAGCGGCTTGCTGGAACGGCGAGAAATCGATTTCGACAATCTCCGCACCGCAGGTTTTAATGCGCCCGACTGCCGCGTCGAAGAGTCTTTCCGCTTCGTTGTCACCGAAAAATTGTATCTGCCCGCGCTGCGGAATTCCGCATCGCATGCGCGGCGCGGAGATGGTCGCGCGATCGAATACGCCGCGCGCGTCGCGTGGAGTGAAGCTGGCTTCGTCGAATTCAGCCGCGGCGCGCACCACTTCAACGGCATCCGAAACTGTCAGGCCGAAGACGGAGACGCAATCCAACGAACGGCACGCCGGCACGACGCCGCGCGTGCTGAGCAGCCCGCGCGTCGGCTTGTATCCGACGAGATTGTTGAACGCAGCCGGCACGCGGCCGGAGCCGGCGGTATCCGTGCCGAGCGCAAACGAAATTTGCCCCAGCGCAACGGCGACCGCCGACCCGGAACTCGATCCGCCGGAAATGTACTCCGGGTTAAATGCGTTTTGACATTCGCCGTAAGGCGAACGCGTGCCGACGAGGCCCGCGGCGAATTGATCCATGTTCGTTTTGCCAATACAGATCGCGCCCGCGTTGATCAGTCGGCGAACGACCAGCGCGGATTCTTTCGGCGTGTACGCAAAAGCGGGGCACGCGGCCGTCGTGGGCATCCCCGCCACGTCGATGTTGTCTTTGACCGCAAAGGGAATTCCATACAGCGGCAAGTCGCGCGGATCGCGTTTGCGCAACTCGCCAGCGGCGGCGAGGAGCGTCTCGCGCGCGGCGCGGTGAATCCAAATGCCGCTGCGCGTTTCGCGCTCGATGCGCTCCAACGCGATCGTGAGCACCGGCTCAACAGTCAACGCGCCGGAGAGGTAAGCGGCGCGAAGGTTTTGAATATCGAGACTTAGTTCGAATTGCGCGGCGGCATTCATATCGCGTTTCACATCTCCGTGACGCTAGTTGCAGGAGCGGCGGCACTCTTGCAGCCGAGATTCACGGCGGCAAGAGTGCCGCCGCTCCTATTTTGCCGCGTCGATTGAATTTATATTCTACTTTTCGATGCGCGCCGCGCCAATGAGTTCGAACGATATCGGCTTTTCCCAGATCGCCAGCACCACGCAACCGGTGGCGCTGGTAATACTGTGCGAGGTGCCGGGCGGACTGGCAAGCAGATCGCCCGCCGAATAATTGTTCTTGCCGTCGCTCTGCGAACCATCCAACACGATGATATGTTCGCAGCCCAGATGCACGTGCGCCGCGACGCTCGTGCCGGGTTTGTAGCGCAGCAGCGCGGACGCGCATTGGCCAGCGCCGTTGGCGTCGAGAACCGGAAAAATTTCAATGCCCTGGCGAAATGGCATCCACGCCAGATCGTCAAAGCGCGCACGGCCGGCGTTCAATTTTCGCACCACAGCGGGCGCGGCGTTGAGCGCTTTGGCAATCGCCGCGTTCGCATCCGAGCGCGGAGAAAGCGTCGCGAGCGCCGCGAGCACATTCTCCGTCGTCGAAGTCCAGCCGACGATGCCGCCTTGCGCGCGCACCATCTCCAGCGTGGCGCGTTTGAATTCGGGAAAGTAACTTTCGGTCGCGTCTTCAATCAGCACGCATTCGTAGCCGCGGTCGTTCGCTTCGCGCATCGTGGTTTGTACGCAGACTTCCGTCGTCACGCCGCCCAGCATCAAATGCGTGATATGCATGCGGCGTAAAATGCCGTCGAGATCGGTGCCGAAAAACGCGCCCTTGCCGGGCTTCGGCAATACTATTTCGCCTGGCGCGGGACGCAATTCATTGACGAAATCGCAGCCCGGTTGCCCGAGCACAAGAATGCGCCCCATCGGCCCCGGATCGCCAATCGTCGTTTTGCCGCGCCCCCGCGCGCGTTTCGACGGCGGGCAATCCGTGAGACTTGGCACATGTCCTTCTTGCGTGTGAATGACCGGCAATTTCGCCCGGCGAAATCCGTCAAGCAAGCGCTTCACGGTCGGAATAATTCTTTGGAGAAGCGTCACATCGTTGCCGAGCGCCGCGCCGAATCCACCGGGCTCGACGAAATCGCGCTGCATGTCGATGAGCGCCAGCGCCACGCCGTCCGTGGGAAAGCTGTAGTCGTAGGGCTGAGCGGAAAGAGTGGGCATATGTCTAAGTCCAAAGTCGAAAGTCAAAAAAGTCGAACGCCACGGATTCGTGGCTCGGCGATCATGTGGAAACGACTGCGGCGCTCAAATTCGGCGCTTGCGCGTGCGATTCCTTCACGTGCGCTTTTCCGGCGCTCATGCCGGCCATGTGCGAGCCGATCGTGCGAATCTGCGCGCTTTCAATGGGCGTTTCGTGAACGATTTCACCGCCGAACATTACCAGCAAGCGATCCGACAATTCGAAAAGTTCGTCCAAATCTTCGCTGACCAGCAAGACCGCCGCCCCGCGGTTGCGTGCTTCGATCAATTGGCGATGAATGTCCGCGACGGCGCCGAAATCCAATCCGAAGACGGGATTGGCCGCAATCAGAATTTCCACGTCGCCGCTGAGTTCGCGCGCGAGCACCGCGCGCTGCACGTTGCCACCGGACAATTGGCCGATGGAGGCGTGCGGCGAAGGCGTGCGGACGCGGAAGCGTTCGATCAGCGAATGCGCCTGTTTCAAGAGAGCGCGTCCGCTCAGCAGCCATTTTCCAAACGAAATCGGCGCGCGGTCGAAGTTGCGCAGCGCCAGATTTTCAGTCACGGTCATGTTCGGCGCGCAGGCGTTTTTGAGCGGTTCTTCGGGGAGGCAGAAGAGCTTGTGCTTGCGCGTTTCCTTGCGCGACGCGGAGAACCTTTCGCCGTTGACGCGCACGTGTCCGCCGGAGGCGCGGCGCTGGCCGGCGATGACTTCGACCAATTCGCGCTGGCCATTGCCGGAGACGCCCGCAATGCCGGCGATTTCCCCGCTGCGTAATTTCAGCGACACGTTTTTGAGCGTGCGCTTGCCGGTTTCGTCGTGGGCGCTCAAGTTTTCAATTTCAAGCCGCACCGGCCCGGGCGCTTGAGCCGTGCGCGACGCGCCTTGCGTGGAACTGCGGCCGCCGACCATCATGTCGGCCATCGCGTCGGGCGTGAGGTCTTTGACCAAACCGCGCCCCGCGAATTTGCCGCGCCGCAGCACCGTGATTTCGTCGGCGTAATCCATCACTTGCTTGAGTTTGTGCGTGATCAGCAGCGCGGAGAGCACGCCGTCGCGCGTCATCTTTCGAATCATCCCCAAAATCTCAGCGGCCTCGTCCGGCGTCAACACCGACGTCGGTTCGTCGAGAATCAACATGCGCGTATCGAGATAAAGCTGCTTGAGGATTTCCACTTTTTGCTTCTGTCCCGCAGCCAAATTCTTGACGAGCGCGGACGGCTCAACCCTGAACGGCATCGTGTCAAAGAATTGATCGAGGCGTTTTCGCTCGGATTTCCAATCGACGACCGCAGACAAGCCGGCGCGCGCGAGCACGAAATTTTCGAGCACGGTCATGTTCGGCACGAGCGTGAAATGCTGATAGACCATCCCGATGCCGTACGCTTGCGCGTCGCGCGGATTCGAAAAATCGACCTCGTGCTTGTCGATCATGATTGAACCGCCGTCGGGTTTCTGGCAGCCCATGATGCATTTGACCAGCGTGCTTTTCCCCGCGCCGTTTTCGCCCAGCAGCGCGTGGAACGAGCAGGGGAGAATTGTCGTCGTAATCGTATCCAGCGCGACAAACGAGCCGAAACGCTTGGTGACGTTGTAGGTTTCGACCAGCGGCGGAGTTCTTTTCGTGGAATCGTGCAGGCGGGACGCCTGCACCACGGGATTGTTGCTGATTGTTGCGATCATGTGAGCGCCTCCAACAGAGCCGACGACGTGGAAACTGCGCCGAATACGCCGCCCTGCATCTTGACCATTTTTACCGCGGCGGCGTGATTTCCAGCGTCGGTCGCGCCGCAGCAATCTTCAAGCAGCAAGCATTCAAAACCGCGATCGTTGGCTTCGCGCATCGTCGTGTGCACGCAGACATCGGTCGTGATGCCCGTCAACACGATGTTGCGAATGCCGCGCTGATGCAAAATCATTTCCAGATCGGTCGCGTAAAACGAACCCTTGCCCGGCTTGTCGATCACTGGTTCGCCGGCCAGCGGCGCGAGTTCCGGAATGATTTCCCAACCGCGTTCGCCGCGCACCAGCACGCGCCCGCACGGTCCCGGGTCGCCGATGCCCGCGCCTTTTTGGCGCGAACGCCATCTCTTATTAGCCGGCAAATCGGAGAGATCGGCCCGATGGCCTTCGCGCGTGTGGAGGATGTGGAAGCCCTTCGAGCGAAACGCAGCGAGCAGGCGTTTGATCGGCGCGATCGGCGCGCGCGTCATCGAAATGTCGTAGCCCATGCGCTCCACGTAACCGCCGATGCCGCAAAAATCGGTTTGCATGTCGATCACGATCAGCGCCGTGTTTTGCGGCGAGAGCTGGCCGTTGTAAGGCCAGCGGTAGGGATCGGCTTGGACGTACTTCTCCGGCATGGCTTTACTCCGTAGAACGGAGCTCCCGCTCCGTTCAGCCCTGCGACCAAAATGAACGGAGCAGGAGCTCCGTTCTACTTAACTCATCTTCCTAACGTCAGTTCCCCTGGCGCGCCCGCCAGCGCTTTGCTTCTCGAACTGGTGATGATCATCACGACCAACGTCAGCACGTATGGCGCCGCGTTGAACAAGTGATAGCCGTATGAAATTCCAGCCGATTGAAGCGCCGGGCCAAGCGCGCTGGCGCCTCCGAAGAGCAGCGCGGCGAACAAGCAGCGCACGGGACTCCAGCGCGCAAAAATCACGAGCGCCACGGCCATCAAACCCTGGCCGCTGGAAAGTCCTTCGCTCCAACTTCCCGGATAAAAAAGCGACAAGAACGAACCGCCGACGCCCGCGAGAAATCCGCCGGCGACGGTCGCCCACAAACGCACGCGGTTAACGTTGATGCCCATCGCGCGCGCGGCTTCGGCGCTTTCGCCGGTCGTGACGAGCCACAAGCCCCAGCGCGTATTTTTTAAGCCCCACGCAAACGTCGGCGCCAGCAACGCGCCGATGGCGAGCAACACATTGACCTGCAGCGACGATCGCACTTGCGGGTTGCTGCTCCATGAGCCCAATTCAATCGCGGGAAGACGCGGCGCGGTGGGTTGAATGAGTGCTTTGCCCAGGAAAAACGCGAAGCCGACGCCGAGAATCATCATCGCGATCCCGACCGCCACGTCGTTGACGCGCGGGCGGCTGCAAATCCACGCGTGCATCGCGCCCAGAATCGATCCCGCGCCACCGGCGGCGAGCACGCCCAGCCACGGCGATCCGCTCAGGTACGAGACGCCGTAGCCGGTCATTGCGCCCATCACGAGCGTGCCTTCGAGGCCCAGATTAATGCGCCCGCTTTTTTCGGTGAGGCATTCGCCCAAGCCTACGAAAAGATAGGGCGTGCTCACGCGCAGCGTGCCGCCGAGCACGGAGATGGCCACGCCGGTCCAGCCAAGAGAGGTTGCTGCGTCAGCCAACGGCGAGCCCTCCTTCCGGCGCGGCGATGGGTTTGCCGTCGTCTTTCTTCTCGGGCGTGTGCGGCTTTTCTGTCGCTTCGCGCGGCTGGAAAATTTTGAAGCGCCCGTACAGCGATTCGCTGGTGAGGATCACGATAAACATGATGCCTTGCAGAACTTTGACCGTCGCATCCGGCAGTTTCATGTTTGTTTGCAGCAAATTGCCGCTGGCCATGATTCCGCCCATTAACACCGCGACGGGAATAATCGCGAGCGGGTTATGCCGCGCGATGAACGCGACGAGAATGCCCGCATAACCGTAGCCCGAAATCAGGGACGCATTCGCTTGCTGATTCACCGCCGCCACTTCCACCATGCCCGCGACACCCGCCGCCGCGCCCGCCATGAAAGTCGTGATCAACGTCAGCGCACCGACGGACAGCCCGACGATGCGCCCCGCGCGGATGTTCGCGCCGGTCGTGCGCACCGCAAATCCGAACGTCGTATGCTGAATCAAAAAGTAACAGACGAGGCACGCGATCACGCCGTAGGCCAATCCCCAATGCACATCCATACCCGGAATTGAGCCGAGTTGATGTTCATCCGCGAGCGGTCGCGTGGACGGCTTGTTCAAGCTTTCCGGATCTTTGAACGGTCCTTCGACAAAATGATTGAGCAGCGCAATGGCGATGTAGTTGAGCAGCAAACTGCTGATCGTTTCGTTCACGCCGCGGTAATATCGCAGCGCTCCCGCGAGCATGATCCACAAGCCGCCGGCCGCCGCGCCGGCCAGCAGCATCGCGATGAGCGCGGTGTACGGCCCGCAATTTTCGCACGCCAGCCCAACCAGCGCCGCGCTCAAACCGCCCATCAGCAGCGCGCCTTCGCCGCCGATGATCACCATGCCAAGGCGCGCGGGCAACGCGGTACATAAAGCGGTAAGCAAAAGCGGCGCGGCGCTGGTCAGCGTGAATTGAAACGCAGTCCAACTGCTGAACGCGCCTTTGTACATGTTGGCGAACGCGTCCAGCGGACTTTTTCCGGTGCATTTGATGAAGATGCCGAACAGAAACAGCGAAACCACCAGCGCGCCGATGCGCAGCGTAAGCGTCTCCAGCGCTTGCCGGAAACGCCCGGCGGAATTTGATGCGGTGCTGGCCATGATCTATTTTCTCACGCAGAGGCGCAAACGGTCGTTTACGCAATCCATTATCGCTTTGCTTCTCTGCGCTCTCCTCCGCGTCTTTGCGTCTCTGCGTGAAAATTATTTCGTCGAACCGATCACTCCCTCGACCAGGTAATTCATGCTCTCCAGCGCGATGTCGGTCTGGCCGTGTTCCTTGCCGGCTTCGATCACGACATTGCCTTGGTTGTCCTTGAGCGGGCCTTTGTAGACGATGAAATTGCCGGCCATGAATTTCGCTTTCGCAGCGTCGCCGTCGGCCTTGGCTTTGTCGGAGCACGCCGCGCCGTAGGGCGAAAGTTTGACGATGCCTTCCTTCAATCCGCCGCGAACCAGATGCGGCCACGTCTTGCCTTCGCGCACACAATTCACATAATCGACGTAGACTTTGCCCCAATTCCATTCGGCGCCGGTAAGGTATCCTTTCGGCGCGAGCGTGGCTTGGCTGGCGTGATAACCGCTGACGTAGATGCCGCGCTTCTCCGCGGTTTCGACGACGACTTTCGGACAATCGACGTGGCAGGTCAGCACGTCCACGCCCTGATCGATCAAACTGTTCGCGGCTTCAGCTTCCTTCACAGGCATCGACCAATCGCCGGTGAAAATCACTTGCGTCGTAACCTTCGGATTGACCGAGCGCGCGCCGAGTTCGAACGAATTGACGTTGCGCAGCACTTGCGGAATTGGTTTCGCGGCAACGAATCCAAGCTTGCCGGATTTGGTCATATTCCCTGCGACCACGCCGCAAACGTACTGCGCTTCGTCGATGTAGCCGAAGTAACTGCCGACGTTGGCGGGGTGCTTGCCCTCTTGATACAAGCCTCCGCAGTGAAAAAAGGTGACAGTCGGATTTTTGGGCGCCACCTTTAGGATGTGCGGCGAGAAGTAACCGAACGATGTCGGGAAAATGAGCGTGCAGCCGTCGAGCTTGATCATGCTCTCCATGGTCTTTTGCACGGCGATGGTTTCGGCGACATTCTCAGCCTCTTTCACCGTCACGCCGGGAAGCGATTTGAGTGCCGCGGCGCCTTCGGCGTGCGCCTGGTTGTAGCCGAAATCATCGCGCGGCCCAACGTAGATGAAACCGATGGAGATCGGCGCCTCGGAGGCGTTCAAACAAGCCACCGACGACAATATTAACGCAGACAAAAAAGCACGGAACGCAACCAGAGTTATGCGCATGGGAATCCCTATTCTTGAGTGGTCAAAATGAAGACAGTGAGCAACTATGCCGGGTAAAAAGCAAACCCTATACCGCCCGTAGCGCGCGTGAAGATTGCGTTTATCCGCCCTATGCGTGAGCGCTTGCGCGGCACGGAACAATGGGAATCCGTTCGATGCGCGATAGCACGCTTTTGCTCGGAGCGCTCAAAAAAGAGCAAAAAAGAACACTGGGCGACGAATGATGAATGAGCGGCTAACCGCCACGCAATGTAGTACGAAAATTCGGCGAAATTAGCGAGCGTTCGCCGATGCTTCTTGGGGCGATCAATGGTCTAAGCTTTGCGCAGCTTATCATCGTGACGAATCGCGAGATCGCGCGCAAAAATGAACACGCCGCCGGACATATCCAAAGCACCGAAATTTAGCCCACGAGACATGCTTTTTTTCTGGCCGTACATCCGGCCCGATTGGGCGTGGCTCTCGCTTTCATTTTTCGGGCTGGCGATTCAAGCGGCCTTCTCCGTGCTTATCGCGATGGTACCCGCAATTTTGGAACGCAATTGGAGCGCGGCCCTGCGCGACAGGCTTTTTTTCGCCATTGGCGGCTTATTGGTCGTTAACCTGATTGTGCTGATGGTGCAAGTCGGCGTCAATTGGCTGATGACGCGCGTAACCGAAAACGTGGTGCGGCGCGTGAAGTTGGCGATCTTTAAGAAAGTCGGCTCGCTGCCCAGCGAAGAGATGAGTTTTCAAGTCGTGGGCAAATTCGCGCAGCGCACCACTGGCGACGTGATGCGGCTGGGCGGAATTGTTTCGCCCGGCGTGCCGATGGCCGTCTTCGCGGCGCTTCAATTAATCTTCATGCTCTGCGCGCTCTTCTGGCTGGACGCGCGTTTCGCGTGGACGCTGCCGGTGGTCGTGGTCACGATCTGGTTTGTGCTGCGGCGCATTAATGAGCGCGTTCGCTTTTGGGCGCGCAAAGACCAGCTTGAACACGAGCGGCTGCTGACGCAATTCATCGAATCGATTGGCGGCGTGCGCGACCTCGTCGCGTCGGGGCGCTTCGACAAATCGGCGGAAGAATACGAACGCGAACTGATTAAAAAGCAGCGCTTCCTGATTTTGAGCGCGTGGTGGAACAACCTCGCCGGCATGGTGCCGACGGCGATTTTTTCGATGCTGATCTTCGGCTATTACCTGTCGCGCATCGCGATGACCAATTTCAATGGGCAAGGCGAAGTAGGCACGATTCTAGCCTACGGCGGAAATCTGCTGATGGCGCAAGGCTTGGTCTTGAGCGTCTTCAAACTCGCGACCGATTTTGAACTGTCCGCGCCCAGTCTCTTCGAACTCAAGCGTCTGCTCGAAGCGCCCGAAGTTTCCGACCCGGGCGTTAGCGCCGCGATCGCGTCGGGCGAAGTCGTCTTCGACCGCGTCACCTTTGCGTACGGCGCATTCCGCAGCCATTTCAGTTCGCGGCGCCTCCGCGTGCCCAAAGCGTCGCGCACAGAGGCGCTGAAAGCGGCGTTTGCGTCGCTCAGCGGATCGAGCAGCCCGGCACACGAACCGCGACCGCAAGGGAGCGGCCCCGCGGTACCATCAAACGGCGCGAGCGCGAAGTCAAACGGCGCGAAAACCAATGGAACTCAAGCAGTCGAAACCGAAACCGCCGTCAAGCCAGTGCTCGACAACGTCACCTTTCGCATTCGGCCGGGCACCTTCGCCGCAATTGTCGGACAATCCGGCAGCGGCAAGACCACGCTCTTTTATTTGCTGCTGCGCTTGCTCGAGCCAATCGCCGGCGACATTCTGCTCGGCGGTTTGTCGCTGGGCGAAATCCCCCTCAAACTGCTGCGCGATTACGTCGGCTTCATTCCGCAAGCGCCGTTCATTTTCAGCGGCACGATTCGTCAGAATCTGTTGATGGGCGCGAACGACGGCGAGATTTCCGACGAGCGCATTCAATACGCCGTTGAAATGGCAAAACTCGGCGCGCTGATTTCCAAGCGCCGCAAAGACGGCGGCCTCGACGCGCCCGTCGGTGCGGGCGGCGCGAGTTTGTCGGCGGGCGAACGGCAGCGCATCGCGCTGGCGCGCGTGTTCCTGCGCAATCCAGGCATCGTCGTCTGCGACGAATACACAGCGAACATCGACATCGCAACCGCGAAGCTGATTCACAGCGCACTGAAAAACGAATTCGCCGGCAAGACGCGCATCGTGATCACGCACCAGCTTTACACGGTGCGCGGCGCCGATTGCATTTTCGTGCTCGACGAAGGCCGCATCGTGGACCAGGGCCGGCACGATGACCTGCTGAACAAAGAAGGTCTGTATCGCGAAATGTGGGATGTGCAGCGATTGGGATAGGCTAGGAGTCGGGAGTCAGGGTTCAGGAGTCAGGGGGTCAGGAGTCAGGAGTCATCCAGGCGCATTCACCTACTTCGCAAGAGAGCGCCTTCCGAATGCTTGGCCTATTGGGCCTATTGGGCCTATTGGCCCGATAAGGCCTATTTCGCCTTCACGAAATGCGCGTTTAGTTCCGCTGCATCGCCGGCACTGTCAGCGGCGCGGGAGCGACGGCGGGGATTGCGATCAGCGGGCTGTTGTCGATGGGCTGCGCCAAGGTCGCCACTAGTGGCGAGATTTCCTTTGCGTTCATAAACAATTTCCAGCACAAGCCCGAGCGATAATTCTCAATCATCGGCGCAATCGGCCCGACGTCGATGCCGAGCACGTCGTCGCTGACCCAATTGCGCTTGAGGTTGAACGCATCGTAAAAACCAAACGGACCCCACAGCTTCTTTCCGTATTTCTGGTACATCTCCATCAGACATGTGCGGCTTTCGTTTGGAACGTATGGCATCGACGAGAGCGCGGCGGTCGGCGCGAGCGTGCCATTATCGAGGCGGCCCGGCGCGAAGGCGCGGTAGCCGTCGGGCCCGTAGCTGGCGGTGAGGCCCCACATCGGGCCATAGCCGTCAAACTCGCCGCGTTTGCTTTCGGCGTAAGTGATCTGCGAATGGCACAGGTCCTGAAAAACTTCGAAATAACTTTTCGTGCCGCACGTGATTTTTCGCGGATCGAAACCGAGATAGGAATAGTGCGTGAAGAACATCGGCCCGACGTTCTCGCGCGGAAAATCCAGCCGCGCGGGCGTCGCGTTCGCCGTTTGTCCGAAGAGCGGATTGATCCACCCATCGCGATAGCATTTCGGCTGGATCGGATGCGTCGGCGAGGCCAGCGCCAGCAGGTACGCCGCCTGCGCTTCGTTGAAACCGGCGATGCGAAGATTCTTCTTCCAGCCATTTTTCGGCGACCAATGCCATTGCAAACACAGGCTCGAATTGGTTTCACGCACGAACCAATCCCATTCGACGGCGCGCCACAAGTCGTCGGCACGTTTGCGCAGCCGCGTTTCGTCGGGCGAATTTTGTGCGAAATACTCGCGCGCAGTGAGCACGCCTTCGATCAGGAATGCGGTTTCGACCAAATCCGCGCCGTCGTCCAGCGCGCTGAAGGGAACCGTCTTTCCGGTCGTGCCGTCTAGCCAATGCGGGAACGCGCCGTGGAAACGGTCGGCTTTTTCGCTGAGGAAATCGAGAATCTTCAGCGTGCGCGCAAGACCGTCGTCGCGCGATATAAAACCGCGTTCGATGCCGACGACGAGATTGAACAAGCCCATGCCGGTCGCGCCGGTCGCGCAGAGATTCGGGTTGCGCAGAAAACTTTCGCGCGCCAATCCCGAGACGGGATGGCCGTAATCATAGAAATAACGAATCCCGGCTTCCTGCACTTCGCCGAGCAGAGATTCGGGTTCCGCGGGCAGCGGCGAACCTTTCGCCACTGCCGACCAGTCGGAGAATTCGAGCGCCTTTGATGCCGGCGCAGGCTGCGCGGCGCGCACTCGGTAATAGTAGTTGCCGCCGGATTCGCCGATAAAATCGGAAGCGAACGGGCGCGTCGCGCTGTGCAGGGCCAGCATTTCAAAAGGGCCGTCCGCTTTTTGCGCGCGCTGCACTTCGAACTGCGCCGCGTCGTCATCGCGCCAATGCAGATCGACGCGCAACTGCCGCGACACGACGGTCAGCGCCTGCGGCACGGGCAGGGCGGGCGTCGCCGCGAAGAGCTGGATCGCGGCGAACGTCAGGAGAATCAATAGTCGTTTGTGCATGTCGCAGCACCCAAACGCGCCGGCGCATCGCCAACGTGAGATCCATTTTGCTTTTAAAGATGAAGACTACGAGCGAACGGCGAGGAAATTCAAGAGCCGCGCACGTCAGTAAGCGGCAGATTTCTTTGCAAATTCATCCGGCAACTTCATCGTACTCGATCCACAAGAATGATACACCATCCAGTGCGCGTCGTCACGAAGTTAGATCACATAAAAACGCGCGCCGCGAAATATTTTTTCGCGGCGCGCGCTGTTCGGATTATCAATCGTCAGATCGCCGATTTTTCGTCGAGATTCTTCTGACGTTAACGAGCTTTAATCAATGACATAGTGATTCGACGAGTTTCTGTCATGCGGCGCAAGTTAACGACCGCGGCCAACAAACGCGCTGAACTGTGATAATTTTCGACGGAATCCGCGGGCGCGGCGTCCTTGGTTGGACCGGATACGGTGCTCTCTTTTTTTCTTTCGCTGGTGACGTTCATCGATGAAACTCCTAAGGCAAGTTGGGCATTCCTCCATGAATGCAACGCATTTCTAAAATACGCAAACGGCAGACCTAAGAAAGGAGTCAGGGATCAGGAGTCAGTAATTAGTCACGCCGTCCTTGACTCCCGATTCCCGACCCCTGACTCCTACTCCTGCGCGACCAACTGCGGCGCGTCTTCCAGCTTGTGCTCAACCAACGGCGGCACTTTTTCATCGACAAAGCGCATGAGCACCTCGTGTTCGCGGCCATCGTCAACAAGTGAGAGCGAATTCACGTCTTTTTGTTCGGCGCCGTCCAAGCTCAGAGACGGCGTGTCGCCGCGCTCCATCGAAATTTTGTAGAGCGTTTCGCGGAAGCGGTAGCGGATGCTAAATTTCTTCCAGCTTTTCGGCACGCGCGGGCGAAGATGAAGCGTGTTCACTTCGCGTTTGATGCCCAGCAGCGATTCGACGGTGAGGCGATACATCCAGCCGGCGGAGCCGGTGTACCAGGTCCAGCCGCCGCGGCCGATGTGCGGCGCGACCGCGTAAACGTCGGCGGCAATCACGTACGGCTCGGCTTTGTAGAGTTGAATTTCAGCCGGCGAGAGGCCGTGGTTGATGGGATTCAGCAGATTGTAGCATTCCCACGCGCGGTCGGTATCGCCCATTTCAGCGAAGGCCATCACCGCCCAGACCGCGCCGTGTGTATATTGCCCGCCATTTTCACGCACGCCCGGCACGTAGGCTTTGATGTAACCGGGATTGAGGTTCGATTTGTCGAAGGGCGGATCGAAGAGCTGAATCAAGCGGCGGTCGCGCCGCACGAGGCGCGTATTCAGTGAATCCATCGCTTGCCGGCAGCGTTCGGGTTCGCCGGCTTTGGAGAGGACCGCCCAGCTTTGCGGCAGCGAATCGATCTGGCATTCCGGATTGGAGGACGAACCGAGCGGCGAGCCGTCGTCGAAGAACGCGCGCAGGTACCACTTCCCATCCCAGGCATGCTTGCGGATGCTGTCGCGCTGTTTGCGCGCGCCTTCCTCGCATTTTTCGGCGAGGCCCGTGTCGCCCATGCGCCGCGCCACGGTTGCGAATTGCTGCAGCACGTCATAGAGGAAAAATGCGAGCCAGACGCTTTCGCCTTCGCCATGAATTCCGACGAGGTTCATGCCGTCGTTCCAGTCGCCGCAGCCCATTAATGGGAGGCCGTGGCGGCCGATGCGCGTCATGCCCCGATCGAGCGCGCGCTTGCAGTGTTCGTAGACCGTCATGCTTTTGTCGGTCTGGTGCGGCAGATCGTAATACGCTTCCTCGTCGGGGCGCAGCGCTCTGCCGCCGATGAAATTTGCGCTTTCGCTTAAGACGCCGGTGTCGCCGGTAGTCAGCACGTAGCGGCTGACGGCGTAGGGCAGCCAGAGATAATCGTCGGAGAATTGCGTGCGCACGCCGCGGCCCGAAGGCGGGTGCCACCAATGTTGCACGTCGCCCTCTTCGAATTGGCGCGAAGCGCAGCGCAGCAGATGTTCGCGCATCAATTCGGGCGCGGCGTAAGTGAGCGCCATCATGTCCTGCAATTGATCGCGGAAGCCGTACGCGCCGCCGGATTGGTAATAGCCGCTGCGTGCCCACACGCGGCTGCACAGGATTTGATAAATCAGCCAGCCGTTGCCGAGCATGTTCACCGCCGGGTCGGGCGTGTCGATCTGCAGCTTATCCATGATGCGCAGCCAAACGTTGCGCGCCTGATCCAGTGCACGCTGCGCGGCATCGACGCTCAAGAAGCGCTGCACCAACGCCGCAGCTTCAGTGTTGTTTTTGCCGGTGCCAAGCACGAAGACCGTCACGCCTTCCTGACCCGGCGCCAGATTAAATCGCGTCTGCAGCGCCGTGCAGGGATCGAGACCGCCGCCGATGCGCCCGGAGAGGCGCCGCCGGCGCAGCGCGGCGGGATTGTCATAGGAACCATTGCGGCCAATGAATTCGGCGCGGTCGCAGGTCACGGTACGAGCGCGGTCATTGACGGCGCAGAAACTGATGCGCTGTTGAAAATCGGCGTTGTAGGCGTTGCGCGAGAGAATCGCGCCGTTGTGGTTGTCGGCTTCGGTGATCACGTGCGGCGCATTTTTGTAGCGCGTATCGCCGAGCACCCATTCCCAATAGCCGGTGGCGCTCAAGCGGCGCGCGTCGGGGCCTTCATTGCGAATCTTCAGCAGCGCGATTTTAATCGGCGCGTCGGCGGCGACGAAGACCGTCAGTTCGGAGCGGATGCCGTTGTGCGTCGTTTCGTAAACGCTGTAACCAAAGCCGTGGCGCGTGACGTAATCGCCGCTCCCGCGCGCGGGTTTGGGCTGCGGCGACCAGAACGCGCCGCTTTCTTCGTCGCGCAGATAGAAACATTCGCCGCTGGGATCGATCAGCGCGTCGTTGTGCCACGGCGTCAGGCGGTATTCGTGCGCGTTCTCGGCGAAGCTGTAGGCGCTCCCGCTTTCGGAGACGACCGTTCCGAAATCTGGGTTCGCGATCACATTGCACCACGGCGCGGGTGTTTCCTGGCCGGGCTTGAGCAAAATCACGTATTCGCGGCCATCTTTGCTGAAACCGCCCAGCCCGTTGAAGAACTTCAACGCCTTCACGTCCAGCGCGGAACGTTTGGGCGGAAGCGGAAGCATGAGGCGCGTGGGCGTGAACGGCGGCGAACGCAATTCGGCGTAGATGCGGCGGTCGATCTGTTCGGCAAAGCGGCCGCGGCCTTCCTGCAGCGTGACGCGCGCCAGCGATTGCAGCAGCACGCGGTCTTCTTCGGCGATCAAATCGCCGCGGCGAATAAAGATCCCGCCCGGATGGTCGAGCGTGCTGGCTTCGGAGCCGGTAAGCACCAGGCCCATCAGTTCATCTTGCAGCACCTGGCGGTAGCTCGATGCGTCTTCGTTCCAGATGACGAGGTCGAAGGTCAGGCCTTTCATGCGCAAAAATGCGTGCGCTTTCAACGCGTCGCGAACAAGATCGAGACCTGATACGTCGCCGATGCGCAGCAGCACGATCGGCAGATCGCCCGAAATGCCGTAGCCCCACAGGCCGGATTGCGCGCGCTGGTTGCGCGCGAGCACGCCTGGCGCGGCGCGGTGCGCTTGCGAGGCGAAGAGGATCGGCGCGGCGAATTCGCAGAAGGTTTGCGCGTCCTGTTCGGTCGCGTTCAACTGGCTCAAGATCACGCGGCTGTGCGTCCACGCGACTTCGAACGCGCGCTCGCAGAGACGATGGTCCTTGAATTTGTCGAGCAGCGAAATGGCCGCGTCGCGGCTTTCGGTGACGCCGGTGACGAGTTCCAATTCGATCGACTGCGACGGCTCAAGCGTCAGCACGCGGCGAACGGACACGATCGGATCGAGCACCGAACCGGCCGTGTTGGAGAGCGCCTTGCCGGCTTGAAGCGCGAGCGGATTTTTGTACGAGCGCCCGCGGCCAAGGAATTTCGCGCGATCGGTTTCGAACGAAATCTCGCTGCTTTTGTCCTTCTTCACCGTGACCTGATGGAACATCCACGCCGGTTTGTCGTGCGCTTCGCGCGGGCGGCGCGTGCACAGAATCGCGCTTTTTTCAGGGACCAACTCAGTCTGCACAAAAAGGTTGCTGAAGGAGCGGTGCGCAATGTCCGCCGCTTGCGGATTCAAGACCACTTCGGCGTACGTCAGCACTTCGATGCGCCGGCGCTGGCGCGTGGTGTTGACCAGTTTCAATTCGCGAATCTCGACGTCGTCTTCCGGCGAGACGCACACGCTCAGGTGGCTGGTGATGCCGTGCTGATGGCAGCGGTAGTCGGCGGTGGAATGCGAGAACTGCACGAAATATTCGTCCGGCTCGCCGCCGCAGGGCTGGTAAGTTGCGCACCAGACTTTGCCGGTGTCGGCGTCGCGCAGATAGCAGAACTGCCCGTAGGCGTCGAGCGTGCCGTCTTCGCGCCAGCGTGACACGGCCAGGTCGTGCCAGCGGCTGTAGCCGGCGCCGCTTTGCGTGAGCATCACGTGGTACCGGCCGTTGGAGAGGAGCTGCACTTCGGGCAGCGGCGAATCGGCGCTGGTAAACTCGCGCAGGCGCACGCCGGTAGGCTCGGCTTTCTTTTCGAGATGTTCTTCTTCCGCCGAATGGGGATAAATCGGCGTGGCCACGCTGGGCACGCGTTCCTGCAAGAGGAAGTTCGCCGCTTTCATGCGCGGGTCTTTGAGAAAGCGCCGCTGCATCGGGTTGTTGAGCAGCAATTCGCCCAGCGCCACGAAACTCATGCCTTGATGATGCGCCATGAACGAGCGCACGATCGCAAACTTTTGTCCGGCCATGAGGCGCGTGGGCGTGTAATCGATCGCTTCAAAAAATCCGCACGTGTCGAGCGCGCCCATGTTCACCAGCCGGCGCAGATTGGCGCAGGCTTCCTGCGGTGCGATCATCGCCGCAAGCACGCACGCGTACGGCGCGACGACCAGGTCTTCGGAGAGGCCGCGCTTGAAGCCAAGCCCCGGCACGCCGAACGCGCGGTATTGGTAATTGTGCTGCATGTCGCGCGAATTGAATCCGGACTCCGAAACGCCCCACGGCATGCGGTTGCCGCGCGCGTAGTCGATCTGCCATTTGACCACGGCTTTGTTGGTGGAGTCGAGCAGGCTGCCGTCGTAACAGGGCAGTATCAGCGAGGGCATCAGATACTCGAACATCGAGCCGCTCCACGAGAGCAGCGCGGCGCTTCCGTCCACCGTCGTGAGTTTACGACCGAGCATGAACCAGTGTTTTGCCGGCAATTGGCCCAGCGCGATGCAGACGTAGCTGGCCACGCGCGCCTCGGAGGCAAGCAAGTCATAGTAGCTGCCGTCGAGGCGGTGATCGGAGGCGTTGTAGCCGATGGCCAGCAGCAGGCGCACGGGATCGAACAGGAAGCCGAATTTCATCTCGCACAATTCGGCGCAGAGTTTGTCCACGGCGTCGATGGCGCCGAGCAGTTTGCGCGCGTTCTCCGCGCCGCTGCGCACGTCCTCGCGCCAGGCGTTGAGCTGTTCGTGATGTTCCTGATCGAGAATCGCAGCGAAGTCGTCGAAGAGCTTCGCCGTTTTTGGCTCGAGTTCAATCGCCGCATTTAAACTGCGCACGTCTTCAAAGAGCTTGAATTGTTCGCTGCCCGATAGCCACTTGGGCACGTCCTCGCGCGCCAGCCACGGAGCGATTTGCAGAATGCAGTCGCGCAAATCCTCGGCGTGCGTTTCGAGCGCTTCGGCCCATTCGACGATTTCGGGATGCGCTGCGCCAGCGGCGAGCGCGCGCAGTTCCGCGGCGCCGGCGGCGATTTGCGCGAGCGCCTTAACGCGCTGCGGCAGCGTGGCGGCGGGCGCGTCAGCTTGAGCGAGAAGTTTGTGTACGGATTCTTCGATGCGCGGGTCCGCGGCGTTCGGACGCGGTTGACTTTCGAGCCGCTTGCTGTCCAGCCGGATGGACGTGCCGCTTTTGCTGGGATGCGCGGCTGCGTTCTGCGTGGCGCGTTCGATGCAACGCAGCGTGTCGGCGATTCCGTCGAAGCCGTGGGCGGCATCGGGGAGCAGTCGCGCGTCAGGCAGTTCAGTCAGCGCGCAGCGCAGCGCCAGCAGATGTCCGAGCAGATTGCCGCTGTCCACGGATGAGATGTAATGCGGGTTGAGCGGTTGGAGCGTGCGCGTGTTGTACCAATTAAACAGGTGTCCCTGGTAGCGCGGCAAAGACGCCATGGTTTGCAGCGTCGCGTGCATGCGCTGCACAAGCGTGCTCACCGAGATGAATCCGAAATCGAACGCGGAAAGCGTGGAGAGCAACGCCACGCCCATATTAGTCGGCGAAGTGCGCGACGCGATTTCGGGCTTCGGGATGACTTGAAAATTATCCGGCGGGAGCCAGTTCTCTTCGGGCGTGACGTATTTGAGGAAAAACTGCCACGTGCGGCGCGCGACTTCGCGCAGAAAAACGCGATCGTCCTCGTCCAACGGCCGCGGACCGGAGGGATGCGGCACGCTGATGAACCACGCGACCAGCGGCGAAAGCAGCCAGAATGCCAGCCAGGGAATTGCCTGAAGCAGCGCGACCGGCGCGACGACGGCGAGGGCGATGCCCAGCGCACCGGTCAGCGCCAGCGTCAGCCGCATTTCGCGCACGAAGCCGCTCAACGTCGTGGCCGAGTTGCGTTCGGCTTCGCTGGCGGTCTGCCATTCGAGAAGTTGGCGCCGCGAAAAGGCCACGCGCCAGCAGGTGCGCGCTATCGCGTCGGCGCTCAGCAGCGCTTCGTACGCCATGAACAGCAGCGTGAGCTCGGCTTGCATCAGGCTTTTGAAGTAATCGTGAAAGACCTTGCGCAGATGAAGCGCGAGCGGCACGTCTCGTTTCTTCGCAAACAACTCGCGCGGGAAGGCGTACAGCGCGGGTAATAGCGCCAGCACAACCATGGCCGCGGAGACGATCCAGGCCGACGCCGGCGCGAGCAGCCAAGAGAGCGCGAGCAGCGCCACGCCGCAGCAGGGCACGACACTGCGGCGCAAGTTGTCGAAGATTTTCCAGCGCGAAAGCAGCGAGAGAACATTGCGATCGTATTTTCCGCCGCGCGTCGGCACCCACGGCAGCAGCCAGCGCGCGATCTGCCAATCGCCGCGCATCCAGCGGTGGCGGCGGTGCGCGTCGGCGTTGAAACGCGGCGGATAATCCTCGAAGAGTTCGACGTCGGTCAGCAGGCCGGAGCGCGCGTGGCAGCCTTCGATCAAATCGTGGCTGAGAATTCGATTTTCGGGGAAGCGAGTGCCGCAGGCTTGTTCGAAGGCGTCCACGTCGTAGATGCCTTTGCCGACGAAAGAACCTTCGCCGAACAAATCCTGATACAGATCGGAAACCGCGCGCGTGTACGGATCGATGCCGGCGTCAGACGCAAAGAGGCGCGTAAACCAGGAGCGGCGCGAACTCGTCAAATTCAGTGCAACGCGCGGCTGCAGCAGGCCGTAGCCGTCCACGACGCGCCCGCGTGCTGCATCGAAGACGGGCTTGTTGAGCACGTGGGCCATCGCGCCGACGAGGCGGCGCGCGGCGTTGCTGGGAAGAATCGTGTCGGTGTCGAGCGTGATCACGTATTTAAACGTGGGGAGCAGCGCGCGGTCGCCGACCACGGCGGCGAAACCGTCGAGGCTGCCGCCGCGCAGCGCGCGGTTGAACTCGGCCAGCTTGCCGCGCTTGCGTTCGACGCCCATCCATTTGCCTTCGCGCGGATTCCAGCGGCGCGGGCGATGAAACAGATAAAAAATCTGCGGACGATCCGAGGCATATTTGAGATTGAGATTAGTAACGGATTGCCTGGCGAAGTCGAGCAAATCAGCGTCGCTGGGTTGCGTTTCTTTGTCGGCATCGGCGAAATCGGTCAGCAGTGCGAAGAACACATTGTCGTCGCGATTGGATAGGTAGCGCGTTTCGAGCCCGTCGATAAGGTTCTCGATGCCGGCGCGGCTGCACAGCATCGTGGGCACGGCGACGACGGCGCGGCATTCGCGCGGTATGCCGTTGGAGAAATCCATCTGCGGCAGGCGCGCCGGCGCAAGCACGCGCGTGACGATGCCGTTGGCGATGAAAAGCGCCGTTTGCGAGGCGAAGGCAGCGAACAGCGCAGTGAGCGCCGCGACGATGCCCGCGGATATTCCCACGTGGATCAGCGCCCAGGCCAGCGGCACGCTCATGGCCGCGGTGAGCAGCGCGATTAGCGAGAGGTAGCCGAACAGGCGCGCGTTGGGGTGCATGCCCACTGAGGGGCGCAGCGAGTGGATGCGCACGCGAAACGTGGTTTCGAGTTGCTGGAGCCCTTTGTCGAGCAGGTAATAGCCGATGTGGGCTTTGCGCTCTTCGTTCGTAGTCCCGCCTTTAGGCGGAATAGCGCTCCCGGGACCACCTGAACGCGAAACTACAAACGCATCCCGCGCAATCGCCACGACGCGCTGCGCCACAAGTGTTTCATCTAAGCCGCTTTTTTTGGCGATGCATTCGACGATGTGGCGGTACGCGTCGCGCGTGGCAAAATCCATGCGCGCGTGAATTCCCGCCGGATCGTCGCGCAGCACGCGTTCCATGGCGCTGTGGCGTTCCACGAATTCGCGCCAGTCGATCGCCGACAGCAGGCGCAAGCTCGTGATGGAATTGCCGATCGACACCTGATCGGAAGCCTGCCCCTGGCTTTCGGCGAGAATCAGCTGCTCGGACGAAACGCCCTGTTCGGCGAGGCGCTGTTCGAACCAGCTCAGCGCCAGCGCCAGTGCGGGGCTTTGGCCTTGCAAACGGCGGCACAGATCCGCGACGAATGCGCTGGACGTGGGCAGTTGCGCGTTAACCATGTCGGCCAGCACGAGCACCAGATTCTTCGGATCTTTCTCGGCCATGAAAACCAGCTTGTTGGCCCAATTTTCGGAGAGCAGGCAATCTTTGCGCGCGATGCAGACGCGCTGCGCAACGCGGCGCAGGTTTTCGATCAAGGCCAGGCGCAGCATGATCGGCACGGCCCACAGTTCGCCGATGGTCAGCGTGGCGGCGCGCTGGTAGCCGGTGATGAAGCTGCTTAAGTTTCCGGCATCGACGCGCCCGTCCACGTGCGCGATCAGTTCAGTGGCAAGGTGATAAATGCGCGGAAAACCGTGGCCGGAGCCGGCTGCGAGAATGGGCAGTTCGGTGCTGAAATGTTTCGGAAGATGCTCGCGCGCCAGCGAAATGTGTTCGTTGATCACGTAATAATTGTCGAGCAGCCATTCGCCCGCCGGCGGGACATGCACGCCGCCGTGGACCATCGACGTGATTTCCTCATAGGCGTGGTCGATCACGCGCTCGTTCTCGCGCAGCCGTGAGAGCAGCCTGTCAGGGTGCCGCTTTTTGGAGATGCGATGATCCCCGGCCAGAGAAAGCGCGTGGGCCTCCAGCCGGTCGGGACTGAGCAATTCAGCCCGAAACGGAGTTTCATTTTCAGCAAGCGTCGCGTCCCACACATGGCCCCGAAGGGCGAGGCTCCACTTCTTGATGCGGGCCGGCCGCAGGAGAGTGTCAAGCAAAGCAGGAATGAGTGCATCCTCCAATAAGACCGCAATCAGGGGTCAGGATTCAGGAGTCAGGAGTCAGAACGAGCAATTTTTCGCGGCGCAACCTTACGGACGAGCGCTGCGGCGGGATCGAAAGCGGCAGGAAAAGTGAAATCGAAGTGCCCGTATTGTGTTCGGATATAGGCGAGCTGACGTAGAGCCGGCCGCCGTGGATTTGGATGTAATCGCACGCGCGGACGAGTTGCCAGCCGGGCAATTCCGGCGAGGGCATCGAATTTTTTTGCGCCAACTGCGACATCAATTCGTGTGAGAGCGTGACGGTTTCATCGCTGAGCTCCAACGCCGCGCCGTAGCCGCTTAGGCATTCGTAAATCACCGGCGAAATGCAGCGCTCTTCGCCATCGCCCCAGATGCCGGTGTCGTGCAGCGCCTCTAAAATAAAGCCGAGCGTGCGGCGCAGCACGATTTCCTCGACGCGCACTTCCATTTCGCATTCGACGATGGGCGCGACATATTTGTCGGAAAAGCGCTCGGCAAGCTGCCCGAGCGTGCGTTCGAAGACTGAAATGAGGTTGCAGGCTGAAGCCATTCTCGGCGCACGCTGCTCGGCACGCCCGGACGCGAACAATGGGACACGCTTGGCGCGTGTACTGATTTTGGAAACGGGAGAAAGTGTTGCATTCATGTCCGCAGGGCTCCGGCAAGAGAGTTTCGAATAACGCTTGTCACTGACTGCGGGTTGGGCAAGGTTTGTGCCAATTGCGTCTGGACCGCTGGAATGCGCATTTCTCCTAGAAGAAATGGATTTCGGTGAAGCGAGGCGACGACGACGACGCGAAGTGGATTGCCGTTTTCTCGGCGCGAAGCGCTCCGCAAAAAAAAAGCTGCTGAATGATCCAGCAGCTTTTGCGGTCGTCAGTTTTTCACTTCGCGAATGTCCCATTATGTTGGGACAACTTTCAAGCTGTGAACGTAATAGTGCCGCACACCGCAAACGGTGCAGACCGTTTCACCGGCCGGCAGATCGACGCTTTGACGGGTTGTATTCCGGCAATGACAACAATAATGATTGGTTATTGTCGGCCGGCGAAGTGTCAGTCCAGTTGAATGAGCAAGATCGCGAATGGAGGTGACGAACGCTTCAACAGGTGAGTTGCGCATGACGAGCCTCCTTTTTCTTTTCCCCTCGCTCCATTGGATATTTGAGCAAGCGATGTGCCGGAGGCAGGAGATAGGAGATAGGAGATAGGAGGAACAGCGGCGAAAACCGCTGCGCGGTTTTTACACAAAAAAATCGGAAGCGTTTGCTCCCGATTTTTTGCGGAATGGATTTTTACTTCAGAGCGCGCCGGAGACGCGCCCTACTCTATCGTAGCGTGTAGTACGTCCTCAACTGATCGGCGTTCAGCACGTCGGCCAGGCGGCGGTCGAATTCCTGCCGCGCCTCATTGCCGCGCATGTTTCCGTCGCCAGCTTTGCGGTTGATGTCGGCTTCGATGCGGTTGACCTCCTTCATCTGCTCCCGCGAGAGGTTCAAGCGCGGGCTGATTTGATCGAAACGATTCGTATCGAGCGCCACGTAAAAGTCGGAACTTTGCCGAACTTCCGACTGATGCGTGACGGGCGGCGAAGAGGGCGCATTTCCGCCGCCTCCGCAGGCTGCGTATGCCGAAAGATTAAGCACCAGCAGGACCAGAAATCCGGCAAGACTGAATGAGCGAATCATGATGTTTCTCCTTCGAGGGCCTCAATGGCCATCATTAAAGTTTAGAGACGCTGCCAGAACCGATTCAGCATGGTGCAGCGACTTCATTTGAAGAACCAAGCAATTGAGCCGCCCGAAAGAATGGAATCACAAAACTATTTTTGGATTTGCAAAGTTCCCCGCGAACGGCACCGTGCTTGCTTTAAGGAGTTCAGAAAATGGTTGGAGCTGAAAGAGAGGGTGACTTCTGTAGTCGGCGCCGACCGTGATTCATTGAAAGGAATTTAATCATGGCTAATACAGCGGTTTTTGGAGTATACGCGACCTTTGGCGGCGCTGAATTCGCGGTGGGGCGGTTGAAGGACGAAGGCTTCCGCAACACGGATATTTCAGTGCTCTTCCCGCACAACGAAGGCTCGAAAGATTTTCTTCACGAGAAGCACACCAAGGCTTCCGAAGGCGCGGCCGCGGGCGGCGGTGCGGGGATGATCGTGGGCGGCGCGCTGGGCTGGCTGGCCGGAATCGGCGCGCTGGCGGTGCCGGGCGCGGGTTTGTTCGTCGCCGCCGGGCCGATCATGGCGGCGCTCGCCGGATTAGGCGTCGGCGGCGCGGTCGGCGGAATATCAGGCGCGCTGATCGGCCTCGGCGTTCCGGAGTACGAAGCCAAGCGCTACGCGGGCCGTGTGGGCAAAGGCGCGATTTTGCTGTCGGTGCACTGCGACGATACCTCGTGGGTGAACAAAGCCGAAGCAGTGCTCAACCAGACCGGCGCCGAAGATATTTCGAGCGCCTCCGAATCGGAAGCGGATTACGATCAGACGGACAAGCCGCACGACCGCGCCGAGGTCGTGGTGCCGCCGAGGTAAGTGCCGAGCGATGAGTGTATGGCGATGTGCGTTGAGCGACGTTGCTCATCGCTCATCGCTTTGCACTTTTTTACGCCGGTACCGGCAAAGCGATTTCGTTTTTTACTGCGTAGGCGCCGATGCTTCCCGCGCAGCTTTCCTTGAGAATTTCTTCGGCGAGAGTGGATCCCTGTTCGTCGCTGCAATGAACGGCGATCAGCAGCGCGCCGCGGGCGACGCGGCCGGCGTATCGGCCGGCGTCGGACTTGGGCAGGCCCAGATCCAGCAGGGAATTGGCGACGACCGGCGACGTGCCGCGCGCATTGCTCGAAGAAAGCAAAATCATGATCGGGCCTGCCGCAATGAAGGCCCCTGCGCCGTTTATTGGAAGAATTCCGGCGCCCGCCAGCCAGCCCAATGGCCCGCCGATGGTGGCATCCGCATAGTCGCGGGCGATTTTGGAATCCGACATCTTTGTATACCGCTGCGACGCGCTGCGCGCGCTGGCGTAAGATCCGAGCACGGATATTTCCGTGTTTTGAAAACCCGCGGTTTGGAATCGGACAACCGTGTTTTCAAGTTCTCCGCAGGTATCAAGTAGCGCGCAGACGATGAGATTTGACATACGATATTTCCCCCAGTGAAAAGTTCAGTTTGCGCAAAAGCAAACAACAGGCCGTCCCTTCGGCAAACCGCTTAACTATGTGGCGCGCTTGGAGATTGAAAGACCGTAATCCAGCGCGATGAAATATCGGAACTGCGGACGGGATTTCGGCATAAAAAGCGTTCTTGGGCGCTTCAATTTCTCTGCACAAAATTTCTTGTGCGATTGAACACTTCAAATTTTCTTGCACGAAAGCGCGCGGATGTCCGTTAAGCCGAACAGAGCAGGACTGATTTCGCGGAGGGTGCTTTCATGCGTGCTGCGAGCCGGCGAATGGTTGCGGTGACGTTTTGTGTTGCGCTGTTGAGTGGAGCTTTCATGATGCTTCCACACGCTGCGCGGCGCGCGGCGGCGGATGGAAAATCCGCGGCGCCGATTTTAGCGGGGCGCGTGGACGGCGGACTGGCGGCGTGGCAGGCCGACGCGGAAGCGTGGCGCGTGGTTCTTTCCGGAGAAGCGTTGGAGCCGGGCGCGCGCGTGCGCGTGGGACACGGCGGGTGCGCGGAGGCGCTGCTTGACGCAGGCGCCTCACGCGTGGTGTTTGGGCCGGGCGCAACGGCGACGCTCGAAAATGCGGATTCGATTTCGTTGACGCACGGCGCGGCCGCGTTCGTAGTCCCGCCTTCAGGCGGTCTGGGCACGAGCCGCGGCCGCAAGGGAGCGGCATTTCGCGTTATCACAGCGTCTGGCGATTTGGAATTGATCAACGGCGAAGCCATCGCGGTGTGCAGCGGCGACGGTGTCATTTTCTCGCTGCTGCGCGGAGAAGCGCAGCTTTATTGCGGCAAGGAACGGACGAAGCGCGCGCTCGAAATTGGGAAGCCGATCGAAGTGACGGCCAGCGGCGTGCGCGCGAGCGAAATTCCAGCGGCAACGCTGGCGGCGTTGGCGTTCAAAGCGGAGACGAATGGCGACGCCGTTTCCGGCATGGGGCGGCTGGTGGTGCGCGATTCGGCGGGGCGCGAAGCCGATGCGCTGGAAGTGCGCGAACTGCGCGCGCGCGCTCACATCGACGGCGCGGTCGCTCAGACTGAAATCGAAGAAACGTTTTTCAATCCAACGTACACGCGCGCCGAGGGCACGTTTTATTTTCCGATTCCGGCCGGCGCGAGTCTGAGCCGCTTTGCGATGTACGTGGACGGAAAACTCGTCGAAGGCGAACTGGTCGAACGCAACCGCGCGCGCGAAGTGTACGAGGAGATCGTGCGGCACATGCAGGACCCGGCGCTGATGGAATGGCAGGAAGGGAACATTTTTAAGACGCGCATTTTCCCAATTCCGCCGCACGGGCCGAAACGGATTCTGATCAGCTACACGCAACTGCTGCCGGCGTCGAACGGCGAGCGGCGTTACATTTTTCCGCTGGTGAGCAAAGCCACACAGGCGAGCGCGATCGGCTCATTTGAATTCGAAGCCGAGATTTTGAACGCGCAAGCCGCGCCGCGCTTGGCGGCGTTTCCCGACGCGCAAAGCTGGATGGATAAGAGCACGGGCTGCGTGCAGTTGAAGCGCACGGCGTTTCGGCCGGCGCACGATTTGGTGCTGCACATCGACGCGCCCAAGCGCGAAGCGCTGGAGCTGCTCGCAGACCGGCGCGCAGCGGAAGACGGATTCTTTCTGCTGTCGTACTCCCCATTCGTAGTCCCGCCTCCAGGCGGAACAGCGCGCCGCATTCCGCCTAAAGGCGGGACTACGAACGAAACTACGAACCGCGACGTGATTCTACTCTTCGACACGTCGCTCTCGCGGCGCGCAGACGATTACAAAGCGCAGCTCAAAGTCGCGCGCACGCTGCTGGGCGAATTGGGCGAGCACGACCGCTTTGCGGCGATCAGTTTCGACGTTGCGCCGCGCGTGCATCAGGACCGATTTGTCTCGGGCGAAGCGGCCAAGGCAAAGACGATGAGCGAATTGGAAGCGATTGTGCCACTTGGCGCGACGGATGTGGAAGCGGCCTTCGAAGCGGTGGAGAAATTCCTCGATAAAAATTCGCACACGAGCCGCGACCGCAAGGGAGCGGGTACGGAGGCGCGCACGTTTGTGGATGTCATTCTCATTGGCGACGGCATCGCAACCCTCGGCGAAACCGCGCCGGAGAAATTAGCGGCGAAAATTTGTGCAATGGCCTCGGCGCGTCACGCGCGGATTCACACCGTGGCGATGGGCGCGCAGCACGAACGGCTGCTGCTGCGCGAAATTGCGCGGAAAAGCGGCGGCTTAAGCCGCGTAATTGTGCCGGGCGACAACGTCGAAGCGGAAGCGTTTCGTCTGGCGCTGGCGTTGGAATCGAAGCTTCTGCCCGCGCCGAAATTTGAATTCAGCGGCGGCGCGGTGTGCGACGTGTACCCCGCTCAGCCGGAGACGCTCGTCGCCGGCGAGGAATTGATTTTGACCGGACGATTCGAAACGCCGGTGAAGACGACGGTATCCGTGACACGCGACGGCACCACAACGAGCAGTTCGTTTGATCTTCCGGAAAAGGAAGGGCGGCACGTCTACATTTCGCGGCTGTGGGCGCGCGAGCGGCTCGATGCGCTGATGCTCGCTGAGCAGAATGCAGCGACGGTGAAACAGATCGTCGATCTGTCGCAGGAGTTCACGCTGATCACGCCGTACACGTCGTTTCTGGTGCTGGAAAATGAGGACGCGTACCGGCGCTACGGAATTGATCGGCACAAACGGCGACAATATTGGGACGACGCGGGCTCGTTGAAAAGCGTGCCGCCGCCGGAAGAAATTCAGCCTGTCGCGCCGCCGCGGCCGCGCTGGATCGATAATTCAATTGCGAAGAACGATGCGGCCGACACGCCGAAGCCTGCTGAAAAAGCGGCGGAGCCGCCGCTTACGCTGGGCGATTTGGATTTGTCGCTGCTGTGGCGGCGAGCCGGGAGCGGTCGCGAGACCACGACCGCGCTCTCAACAATGTGTTTTGAAGTTTACTATCGCTACGCACAGCTCTCGACGGATTCGGGGCCGCCGCCCGCCACGAACGTTACGCCGCCGGAGTTGCCGCGGCGCGCCGCAAGCCGGCTGGAAGCCGGCGCTCCGGGCAACGCTTCGGCGGCCAGTGAAATGCCGTTCATCGAAGTTCCGCCCGACATTCTCGCGCGCGCCGAATTGGGCGATCATTTTGAGACGATGAATATGAACAGCGCGTGGGGCAATCCAGACGCGAGCGGGTGGCATTATGTGCCGGCGGGAAATGAAAACGCCGTGACGGGTTGGTATGTCAATCCAGCGGGTGGCGCCGGAAACAATGGCAAGTCGCTGGAGGACATGGTTGGCGCCGGCGGCGCGCGCAGTTCTGGCGATGGCGGCGGATGGGGCGGCGGAGTTGGTGCGGGTACCGGGAACGACGCGGGTTCAGGGCACGGCTCATTTGGAAATCGCAACGGCGGCGGGCGCAGATTAATGGTCAAGCGCCACGGCGGATCGAAGGCGACGGAGAACACCTGCGATTCGGGATTGAATTGGCTGGCGTATCATCAGTACGCGGACGGGCATTTTGGCGGGAATGGAATTGAAGAGACTGGCTTGAGCCTGCTGGCATTTTTAGGCGCGGGGCACAGCGAAAAGGTTGGCGAGTACAAGAGCAACGTCAAGCAGGCAGTGAGTTGGCTGATTGCGCAGCAGCGCGAGAACGGGCAAATTGGCGTGACCACGTTCGAACACGCGGTGGGGACGATGGCGTTGAGCGAAGCGGCGGCGATGAGCAACATTCCAAACACGCGCGATGCCGCGCAGCGTGCGATCAACCGGCTTACCGAGGATTTGCAGGACAAACATGACGGCGCGCGCCACGGCTGGAGCAATTCGCCGCACTGGAGCGATCCGTTGATTTCGGTGTGGGCGGTGCTGGCGCTGAAGTCGGCCAAAGTCGGCGGGCTGCATGTCAATCACGCTGCGTTTGATGGCGTGATCGCATATTTCGATTCGATCACAAGTTCGAATGGCGCGGTCGCGGGCCGGCTGGAAGCCGGCGGTCCGGCCAGCGTCGATGTGTTGAACACGGCGGGTGTGGCGCTAGCGCATCAGATGCTGGGATGGCGGCACGAGGATGCGGTTGTGCTGGGGCCGGCGAAGATGCTCGCGTCGCTGGTGAACCACGCGCAAGGCTACGAAGACGATTTGTTGCTGCTGCGCTACTTCGGCACGCTGTTGATGTTTCAGCAAGGCGGCGACGATTGGAAGAAGTGGAATGAGTGGGTGAAAAAAGATTTGATTGCGGCGCAGCGGCGTGACGGCGACTACACGGGATCGTGGGACCCGGCGCGGTTGTTCAAATTTGGCGGGGCCGCGCCTGAGAATCCGCAGGAGGCCGCGATTCAGATTTATGCGGCGTTGAAGGCGGTCGCGGCGGCGCCGCGCGATGCGGAGGCGTTGGAAACCTTCGCTCGCGCGCTGGCGTTGTGTGAGGATGCAGCGCAACTAGAGCGCATTGCCGGCAAGGATGCCGGCGCTCCGGAAGCACGGAATTTGGCGCGGCTGCGCTTGGGGATGATTTTGTTTATGCAGAAAAAATTCGACGAAAGCATCGCGCTGTTCAAAGCGGTCTATGCGGAAAATGGGCGGCCGGAGAACGTGCTGACGATTTATGCGGACGCGCTGGCCGAAGCGGGGCGCGGCATGGAGGCGCTGAATCTGCTGATCGGCGAGGCGAACGAAGGGCGCTTGAGCGCTTGGCGGCGCACGATGCTGGCGACGCTGCTGTTTGAGGCCAAGCCAGAGATTCTGGATCCGGCGCAGACGATTGAAACGCGCCTCACGGGAAAAGCGGCGCGCGACGCGGAGCTGATGATTGCGTGTGCACGCAAGGCTCGCGCGAACAATCTGCGGCACATCGAGTGCGCGTTTTACAAGCGCGCATACAGATTCGGCGCGCGCGGCTTTGAAGTCAGCGTGCCCTATGCGGAGTCGATGCGCGCGAGTTTGCATGGGGCGGAGGCGCTGGCGTTTTTGATAAAGGAGAGTTTGGCGGACGATTCCCGCTCCCTTGCGGTCGCGGCTCGCTGTGCGGCACCGATTGCGGAGATGTTGCTGGATGAGAAATGCGGGGAGCGTGATCCGGCGGGGCGGATTGCGAAGGAATTTACGGGGAACGCGGAACTGCGTCTGGCGGTGTTTCAGCGCGCGGTTGAATGCGCGGAGCGGAGCACCGACAAGAATGTCGGTGCCGCCAGGCTCGTCGCGGAATTGTTTGAGAAAATGTATCTGGATTGCGGGCGGCCTTCGACGCTGGTGCAGACGTATGTGGGAAAGTTAAACGCGGCTCGACGGAACGCGGACGCGGCGCGCGAATTGGAGCGGCTGATTCAGGCAGGCTATCACACGACGTGGGCGTTTCAGACTCTGGCCGACGCGTACCGGAAAACGGGGCTCGGGGCGACGGAGATATTGCGCGCGGTGAGCAGCGAGACGGAGATTTTTCCGCGCGACGTTCAGCCGCACATCAATCTCGGGCAATTCTACGAACAGAACGGGCAGGGCGAAGCGGCGCTGATGCAATACCGCGAGGCGGTGCGGTTGAAGCCGTCGGATGCTTATTATTACAAGCAATTGGTCGAGCGCGCAGTGGCAGTGGGGCGCTTCGATGTGGCCGGCGAGATGCTCGAGGCGATGCACGCGCGTTTTCCAAATCAGGCGAACGTGTGGGGAAGCGACGACGGAGAATTGCGCGAGCTGCTGAAGAAGAGCGGCGATGCGGAAGGCCAGCGCAAAATTCGCAGCTATTTCGAACAGGACCTGGTCGTGATTTTGAGCTGGGACACGAGCGCAACGGATATCGATCTGCATGTGATTGAACCCGGCGGCGAAGAATGTTCCTATAATCATAGGCAGACGGCATCCGGCGGCACGCTCGACCACGACGTGACGAGCGGCTTCGGGCCGGAGACGTACGTGATCCGGCGCGCGAAGCCAGGGACGTACAAAATCGATGTGGAGTATTACGGCGGCAGCGGCGCGCCGACCGTGGCGACGCTGAAGATTTTCACGAACCGAAACGGCGCGAAGGAGCAGCTCGATACGAAGACGGTGAATTTGGGAAAAGTGAAAGAGCGGGTGACGGTTGGCGAGTGGGGGAAGTAGGGAATTCAAAATTTAAAATTCAAAATTCAAAATTGAACACTCCACTCAAATCGCGCGCCTTCCCCTCACCCCGCGAGCGGGTACGCTCGTCGGCCCTCTCCCGGTGGGAGAGGGGAACTGCGTCGGCGCTTGTAAAAAAATCGAAAACAGTTCATAGTGCGGGCTGATACATCTTTGCTTCAAATAAAAGGGGATCGGCCATGCATAAGAACAGGATTGCAGCACTGTTTTTTTTGGTTGTGGTTTTTGCTTCGCTCAACGCCGCGGAAGCGACGGGGGACCGCGAAGGCGAAGGCGATTTTAAGATTGGTCCGGCGTATGCAGATTCGCCGGATGTGAAAGCGAAGGAGGGCGTGCCCGCCGGGATAATTAAGGAATTCGAGATGGATTCGGCGGACAGCAAAATCTATCCGGGATTGAAGGGGCCGTACAAGCGCAAGGTGGCTGTTTATGTGCCGAAGCACTATGTCGAGGGGACCGAGGCGCCGTTCATCGTGGCGCACGACGGGCTGGGCTACAAAGGCACGCTGCCCAAGGCGCTGGATAACCTGATCGCTCAGAAAAAAGTGCCGGTGATGATTGCGGTCATGGTCAATTCCGGCGGCGGCGACGGAAAGGGCAGCGAACGCGGGCTGGAATACGATACGGTCTCCGACAAGTTCGCGAGTTTCATCGAGACCGAAGTGCTGCCGCGCGCGGCGAAGGAATGCAATGTGAAATTCACATCCAATCCGGACGGGCGCGCGACGATGGGCGGAAGTTCCGGAGGCTCGTGTGCCTTCACAATGGGCTGGTTCCGGCCCGATTTGTACCACCGGATTCTCACGTATTCGGGGACGTACGTGAACCAGCAATCGCCGACGAATCCGGAGTCGCCGCACGGCGCGTGGGAATACGCGGAGAACCTGATTCCGAAGAATCCGCCCAAGCCGCTGCGCATCTGGCTGGAAGTGGGGGAGAAGGACAACGGTTGGCAGCGCGCGGAAACTGACATGCACAACTGGGTCTCCGCAAACGTGCGCATGGCCGCGGCATTGAAGGAGAAAGGCTACCACTACCGCTACGAATTTGCGCTTGGCGCGGGGCATACGGACGGGCGGGTGTTGAGGCAGACGCTGCCGGAGGCGTTGGAATGGTTGTGGCGCGGGTATAAATAAGAGGTCAGAGGTCAGAAACGGCGGCGAAACGGTTCTCGTTTTTGCTGACTTCTGACTTTAGAGGGTGTTTAAAAAGTGGGTGCGAGCGGAAAACGAGCGATTTTTGTTCGGATCGAGGCGCGAACTTCATGCGCTATCCGAAGGAGATAATGCTTGAAGTTCGCAACGAAGAGCCGGACAAAAAGCGCCGTTTTACGCCGCGCTCACTTTTTAAACACCCTCTTACTGACTTCTGACCTCGTCGTAGCGGGAATCGCGCTTCACGCAACGAAGTGTGCGGCGAGCGGCCGGTGTATCCGTTTATAAAGAATTCGTTAATCTCCCCGCAATGCGGCAGCAAAGCTTCTAATATCGCCGTTTTGATCAATGCCTGTAAGTCCAAACGGTTCGATACGCACAAAACTCACGTCTAGGTATTTCCACACGACCTCGGCGAGGAAGGGAGTCGAGCATGACTAAGATGCGGACGGCGCTGGTGTTTTTGGTGGTGGTGGCGCTGGCGGCGAGCGGGACGTACGCGGCACAGGGGTTTGTTCCCTATTCGGGGGGAACCGTAAATAGCACGACGAACCCTGGAAATTTCAACTTCAACTCGCTTCCGACGACGAGCGCGGATGTAAACGCCTCCACGGCTCCTGTGATCAACAGCGTTACATACACGCTAACGTCCTTCGGCAAGAACCAATTCTCTCTCTCTGATACGACGATCGGCACAGGCGGCACGGCCATCGCTTCGGGATTAGACGGTTGGTGGAGCGAAGCGACCGTAGCGGATCAGCTTGGAGCGCAAGCGGGCCTTCAAACCAAGGGGGGCCTGATAAGTTTTGGCGCGACCAGCAGCACGACGCGAGCGCTGGGGCTGCTCGCCACGTCAACCAGCGGCAATACCACGTTTGCGGTGGCGATTAAGAACACGACATCATCCACCACCTACAATTCGTTCAGCCTTTCGTTTACTTACCAATTGTGGCGCCAGGCCGGGACGGCGAACCCGTTGCTTTTCACCTATTTTGTCGATACGACAAATTCAACGCCTATTTATCCCACAACGGGCACGGCGGTCGCTGCTCTCAATTCCTCCTTTGCGACTGGAACGGCAACGGCTTCGGATTTGACTGCGCCGGTCAACACGAGTTCACCCAGTGTTACCAATCAAGCGATCAGCAACTGGGGACCCGGCCAGTATCTTTGGCTGGTCTGGACCTGCACGTCCGCGAGTGGCGCGCAAGGTACCGCTATCGTCGGCCTGACTTTCAGCGCCGCCTCCGTGATCCCACCCGCCAACGTGACGTGGAACGTCGCGGGTTCGGGGACATGGGACACGACGTCGCCAAATTGGGTCGGCGGCAATCCAGTCGCGAATCTTTATAAGGACACCGACAACGCGACATTTAACAACGCGGCAGGCGGGACGATCACGGTTCAGGCCGGCGGCGTGCTGCCGGGGAGCACGCTGGCATCGGCTTCGGCCGGGACATATACATTTTCGGGCGGGTCAATTGGCGGGTCGGGCTCGTTTACCAAATCGGGCGCGGGAACGGCGGTCTTGAGCGCATCCAATGCGTACAGCGGCGGGACGAGCGTCACCGGCGGCGTGTTGCAGATTTCCAACGACAGCCAGCTTGGCGCGGCGTCGGGGACGCTGAGCGTCGATACTGGCGGAACGTTGACGCTGACGGGAGCCGTGACGGGCGCGCGCAATTTGACGTTTGGGAGCGCCGGCGCAACGGTGGCGACGGGCGGGAATAATTTCTCGACCAGCGGGACGAGCGCGATCAATGGGACGCTGAGCACCACCGGATCGGGCAACGTGGCGCTCAACGGTGCGGTGACGTTCACCGCGCCGGGTGCGCTCAATATCGGCGTCGGCGGGTCGGTGACGCTGGGGCAGAGTTCCGGCACGGTCTCGCAGCAAAGCGGCGGGACGTACAACGGGAATTTGGTCGTGACCAACGGTGGCGCGCGGCTGAATTTCGACGTGGCGACGGTTTCCGGCAGCGGCCAGATCAACGTTCAATCTACGGGTTTGCTGATGTCGAACACGTCTCAAGCCGCGGCCGGGACGGTTAACGTAGCCATCGCGCTGAACAGCGGGAACGTGAGCTTCACCAAAGGCGACGTGACGCAGGCGACGTATGTGCCGGGAACGTTTGTGACGACGATGGGCGGGACGAAGCTCAGCGCGGGCAACGACAATTTGCTGACGTTCGGCGGAATCATTTCGGGCAATTCCGATGTGAATTTCGCGAACAATGTAAGCACCGGCGGGGGCAGCGGCATCGCGCTGCTGGGCGCGGCCAACACGTACACAGGCGTGTCAGCGTTCAACATGGGCAACGCGTCGATTCAATTGGGCGTGAACAACGCACTGCCGACCGGCACCGATGTAATTTTCGGCACGCTCAGCGGAGTGACGACGCCGATACTGGATTTGAACGGCCACAGCCAGCAAATCAATTCACTGTCACACGGTGCAAACGGCACGCCGGGGAATTTCAAGATCACCAACGGCGGCGGGGCGGACGCGACGCTGACGATCAGCGGGTCAACGACGCCGGCGAATCCATTTGGCGGCGTGATCGCCGACGGCTCAACGAACAAAGTGGCGCTCGTCAAATCCGGGACGGGGACCCTGACGCTCTCCGGCGCAAGCACGTACACAGGGGCCACGACAGTGAACGGCGGGACGCTGAGCCTGGCCACGAGCGGCTCGCTGATTAGCAACGTGACCATTAATGGCAACGTCGGCGGATCGGGGGCGCTGCGCGGCACCGGAACGGTGGCGGGATCGGTTTCCACGTCGGACGTCGTGAACCAGAACGCGCGCGTGTGGCCCGGAGTCGCGGCGAGCGTAGGCGCGTTGAGCGCGAATGAGACGCTGACCGTGGCGAGCGTGAGTTTGGCCAGCGGCGGAAAACTCGCGGCGATTGTGCGGCACAACAGTGGTTCGCCGGTCAATCAGAAGCTTTCGGTGACGGGAAGTTTTACGATCGACGCGACGTCGGTCTTGTCGCTGGCGTATGAGACGGGGACGTACGCGGACGCGTTCAGCATTTTGAAAGCGGGAACTCCGCCGGGGGATATGCCGGCATTTACCAAAGTGCTGCCGCTGGGGACGGCGGGCGTGGCGTACGATCTGGTTTACAAAAAAGCGAACAGTGTTGTGGCGACCAATCCAGTGTTAGGTTCCACGATCACGGGCGGCTACGACGAGCTGGTCGTGCAGTTCAAGAACACGGCGGTGACGCCGGTGACGCTGGCGGATTTCAGCGCGCGGGCCGAGGGCGCGGGCGTGGCGCTGGAGTGGACCAGTGTTTCGGAGTTTCAGAACGCGGGGTTCAACGTCTACAGACGAAATTCAAAATTCAAGATTCAAAATTCAAAATTGACAAATTCATGGCAGCGCGTGAATGCGAACTTGATTGCGGGACGGATTACGAGCGCAGACGCAAAGGCGTATCGACTTTACGATTGGGTTGAGCCTGGGATTTGGGAGTATCGGTTGGAAAGTGTGAGCGTGCGGGGAGTGAAAGAGGATTATCGCGAAACGGTGCGGGCCGTGGTGGACGAAGCGGCAGTGGATGGGGTATCGCAGGATTTTGCGAGCGCGCTGGGCGAGGCGCGGCACTGGCAAGGCCAGTGGCACACGAACGGCGAACAAGCTGACGGCGGGAGCTTGAGAGAGAGCGAACGGCTGAATTTGCGAAGAGACGGGGATGCAAAAGAGCCGTGGTACGCGAAATATTTTGGCAACCCCGTGCTTGTGCAGGGAAGCGAAGTATTGCCGAGCTTTGCGCCTCGTGCGTCCGTGCGCGAGATTAATCCAGACTCGCCGGGCGACTTACGAGGGCCGCAGGCGCACCCGCACATTTCGGCGCGGTGGTTTACGGCGCAAAGCGCGGGCGTGGGCGCGGGAAGTTTTACGGCGGCGAAGGTGGTCTACGGCGACGGGGGCGTGCTGCTGATTCCGCAGGCGAATTTGCCGGCGGGGTTCGATCCGCGTCACGTGGCGCTTTTGCGCGAAGGCCGGGCGCTGACGGCGCTGGCACTGAACGCGAACGGGCTGCTTATCTACGGCCCGGGGTATCAGGACGATTACACAAACGAGGACGCGATTTTCTTACGCGCGATTGCGGGGCCGACGGCGGCGGGCGCGGTGCTTCATGCGCAAGGTTTATTCGATGCGAACGTGACGGCGGCCGCGAGCGCGCCGGCATCGGTGACGGCGGCGTATCATGATGTGTACTTCGATTACAATTACCGGCCGTTCACCTTTGCGCCGTGGTTTTCAAATCAATATTTGACGGACGGCAGCGACCAGATTTTCACGCTAGCCACGCCGCGCGCGGTGGGTGGGCCTGCGTCGTTGATCGTGAATTTGTGGACGGTGAATCAAGTGGGTGCCGCGGTCGGCGACGGCGCGGCGCCAAATCACGCGCTGAATTTGATGATTAATAGTATGGCGGCGGGTTCGGCGCAATGGTCGGGCGGCGACGCAATGATGCAGCTTTCGTTTCAGCTTCCGGATGGCATTTTGAACGATGGCGCGAATCAGATCGAACTGATTACACCCGATCTAGGCGGGACGCAGCTTTCGTTTGTGCATTCGATGACGCTCTCGTATTCGCGCGCGCTGGCGCTGGACGGATCGAAGCCGCTGACGATTGTGAACGCAAGTTCGACGTCAAAATTATACGAAGTGAGCGGATTGCCAACCAGCAATGCATGGGTCGTCGATGCGCGCTTCGCGGATCGCGCGGCGCTGGCGGCGTATGAGGCTCAAGCTCAGGCGGACGGGACGTACACGATTCGCTTCAACGCCGCGAGCGGCGGAACGGGGCAATTCCTCGTCGTGCCGGCGGGGAGGGAGAACGCGCCGATTTCAGTGACGAAAGTTTCAGTGAAGCCGATCAAAGCGGGGAACTACTTGGCCGTCGGGCCGAGCCAATTTAGCGCGGGCGTGCAGCCGCTGCTGGCGCTGCACGCGAAAGAAGGCTTGCGCGCGGCGTTCGTGGATCAGGACCAGCTTTTCAATTACTACAATTACGGGCGCTACGGCCCGGCGGGAATTCAGAACGCCGTGCGCGCGGTGCGGCCGAAGTATCTGCTGCTGCTGGGGCGGACGACGTACGATTACAACAATTATTCCGGCGCGAACGTCGATCCGCTTTGCCCCACGTTTCTGGTGCCGACGACGTTCTGGGCGCAGGCGACGTCGGATTCGCTCTTCGGCGATTTGGGGCGCAGCGTTCCGGAAGTCGCGGTGGGCCGTTTGCCGGTGAACAACGCGACTGAATTGAGCATGGCCGTGCAGCGCGTGACGAGCTACAGCGGCGCGCCGGTGTCGGGCGTGCGCGCGCATGCGGTGGCGGACCGCGCCGATCCGGAAGCGGGCGATTTCGCGGCGGAATCGGATGCACTCGCCCAGAGCAATCCGGAAATGACGTGGCAGAAGAATTATCTGGGCGTGACGTATGCGACGTCGCCGGAAGTCACGAGCGCGATGGCGCAGGCGGCGAACGGCGGCGCGGATTGGATTGTGTACGTGGGCCACGGAAACGCGGTGCGATTGGGCAACGAAGTGCCGCGCATTCTGGATACGGATACAGTGCAGGCGTGGACGGGGAACGCGATCTTTTTACAATCGACCTGCACGGGAAACTGGATGGCGAATGACGTGCAGAATTACAAGAGCATCGCGATTCAGGCTCTGACGCAGCCGCAAGGCGGCATCAGCGCGTCGATCGGGACATCGACGTACATGAATTCGAGCTACGCGACGGAATTCATGGGGCAATTGATGAACACGGCAAGCAGCGGCGGACGCTGGGGCGATGCGCTGATGAAAACGCAGACCTGGGCCGCGGCGCGCGGCGGCGAATCGGGGTATTATTTGGATTTGAGCCGGACGGAGATGATTTTTGGGGATCCTGCGATGAGGGTTTTTGCGAAGCCGGCGGGGAATGCGAAGACGGGGACGCAGGGGCAATTCTAGGGGTCAGGAGTCAGAGTTCATTCCAGAGATACCGCCCTGTTGCGCCAGAGTTGTTGCAGGGCTTCCACATTCCAGCGTTCGATGCCAAAGCTGGGGTCGGCGATGTAGACTTGGCTTTCGTCGCCGTCTTTTCCGAGAAACACCACGGCGTGGGCGACGTTGATTTCCCAATGCCATTCCTGCGCGTAGCGTTTGTCGCGCGCATCCAGTTCCGGCGTGAGCATCAGATAAACCAGCGCGGGCCGGCCGCGATTAATTAAATCGGTGGCGGATTCCGTGCTGACGGTGACGCGTTTGCCCCGCGCATCCGAGGCGTCGCGCAGGCCGTGGTAAAGCCCCCAAAACGAAGTGCCGCGAAATCCGGTCATGCAGGTTTTGACCAGTTCGGCTTCGTGCGCGTCGATGCCGTTGACTTTCAACAGCGTCGCCGCCGCGGCAGCGCCGCAGGAATAGTCGGTGGATTGCAAACAACACACGCCTTGCCAGCGGTCGAGCGATTTCACCGGTTGGTAAAACGCGCCGCTCCAGAAATAAAAATTGACGCTCAGCATCAGCCCGAAGAACACGAGTGTGCGCGAGAGTTGTTTGGGGCGGCTGGCGTTCAGCAGCGCGACCGCGATCGTTAACAGCAGCGGCACAAGATTGAAGAGAATAACGGCGTATTTGAACGGCGCGACGGTGAGGACCTGCGCGGAATCGTTGATGAAAATCATCCAGGCCGCGGCGGCCGCGAGCGAAAGGATAATTAATGCGCGGGCAAAGGGGATCGCGCGCTCACGCCGGTGGGCAAGGGTTAGCAGGCTGCATTGAATCAGGATGTACAGCACGATCAGGGCCGCCAGCATTCATAGCCTCTGCATCACTACGCGGCGGTGATGATAGAGGTTCGTTCAATTCCGCCGCAGAATGCAAGCTTGCGCGCCTTGCAATCGCAGCGTCGGACGAACTGCGTCGCGGCGGAGCGTCAGAAGCGCCTCAAACCGCTTCTTCACGCTCCGCCGCTACGAATCGATTTACTTGCCCAGCTTTAACTTCAAGTTCGTGGTGCCGTTTGCATCCACCTTGACATTAGCCGCATGTTTATGGCCCTGGTATGAGTAGATGACCTTCGCTCTGCCGGGGAAGAAACCGCGCAGCGCGAACTTGGTTGAACGCGTGACCATGTGGAGCTTGACGATCTTCTTCACCAGTTTTCCAGTGTTCGGATCTTTGCCTTTCGCCATCTGCGTGGCGTCGATGGTCAAGTCGGAACTGAGATCGCCGCCGGATTGGCCGGTGTCCACGTCCACTTCGTTGGTGCCTTTCCTGATTTTGATTTGCAAGGCGACCAGCGCCGGCAACTTCGCGGGGTCCAGAGTCAGCTCAACATTCTGCCCCGCGGCCAGATCGGCCAAGGTGAGCGGCACCGTGTTGGTGTCGTCATCGTTGCAGCCTTCAAAATGGGCCGTGGACACATCGACGACCAAACCCAGCACGGTGATCGTGACCGTGTTACCGTTCGAGGTCACGGCCTGGATGGGCGCCTTGAGGCTGTAGCCGCCTTCGCCATAGCCGCCCCAATCGCGAATGGCCACCGCGGTCAGCGGGGTCGCATCGCTGGTCAGATCGATTTTGACGAAATTGCCGACGGCGATTGTGGCGGTCATATTGTTGCAGTTGTTGCCATCGTCATCGCCGCCGCCCTTGTCATCGCCTCCACCGTTGTCATCGCCGCCGCCGTGATTTCCGTTGTTACCATTGCCTTGGTTGCCGTTGTTGTCGCCACCGTGGTTTCCGTTATTGTCGCCGCTATTGCCGCCGTTGTTGCCATTGCCGTTACCGTTGCCGTTGCCGTTTCCGTTTCCGTTTCCGCCATGGTTTCCGTTGTTGCCGCTATTCCCGCCACGGTCTCGCTTTTTCTTTCCTTGGTCGCCATGACCGCTATGACCATCGTGGCCACCTCCACAATTGCCGTTGGAAGTCACCACGAACCCGGGCGGGAGCGCGATCTTCAGTCCGAGCACGGTGACGCTGGTGCTGTCAACCGCCGTGACTTGGCCGGTGACAGAAACTGAAAGCGCTTCTCCATTGGAATCATCGTCAGCGTTCAACCGCGCACTCACAAACACAAGCGCACTGACAACTAACGCAAAAGCAACGTTGAGTTTCATTACTAAAATCCTCGGCTAAAAGGTGACCGTGCGGGGACGACCCGCACCCACTTCATCAACTCTTCGACGCATCTTCAGACTACGCTACTTTGATGATCCAAGCAAGCCAAGTAGGACGGTAATGGCTGAATCTTAATCGAATACGGGCGCTGCCGAGAACCTGTAAACTCACACCACTGATTGACCTGCGCAATGTGCAGCACACGTGCGGCGTTTTGTCTGATAATATTTAAAATCCAGGCAGCACGACGATCATTCACGGATGAATTGATCGCGCAAGCCGGTCAGCGCTCAGTTGTGTGAGCGCGAATACTTACTTTCAGCAACGCATCATCACACGTAAGATCATCCCCGTAACTTTTATTTCAGGACGAGAATCGTGCGATGGGACGCGGCCGGCGCAAACAATCCAAACAGCGTGCGTTGAATTCTGCATCTGAATTGCAGCACGCGCCCCTGAAATTAAGCGCCCGATTTTGGAACCGCTGCCTGCTTGCGGCGGCGCTGCTCGCGGGACTGGTGGTTTATTGGCCGGCCCAGCACGCCGATTGGTTCTACGACGATACGGACTACGTGGTCAACGATCCGCGGCTGAAGCACATCGAGTTGTTTCTGCCTTGGCACTGGCACGACCCGCCGCCACCTTTGGAAGCGCAAGGGATTTCAGCGGAACAACTGCCGGGCTACGGCAAACCGCTCATTGCGGATCGCTATGTCTGGCGGTTGAGCTTTGCGCTGGAACGGTATTTCTTCGGGGCCAACGATTCTTCTCACGTGGCGCACACGATTAATTTGCTGCTCCATCTCTGTTGCGTCTGCGCACTGTTTCTCGCCTTGAAACGCTCGCTCGCGCTCTATTCCAGTGCGCCCGACTGGGCTGAAGCCTCCGAAAGCAAGCTTTCAAGCAAGAATCTCTGGCCGCTGCTGCCGGGAAGCGCGGCGCTGATCTTCGCCGTTCATCCCTGGGCCGCGGAACCGGTTTGTTACGTGGCGGCGCGCAGCGGCAGCCTGGGCACGCTGTTTGTCCTGCTGGGCACGTTTTTTACCGCCTGTGCTTTTGACGAGCAAAGATCATGGCGCAGCCGCACCTTGCTTGTGCTGGCAGTGCCCGTTTGCGCGCTGCTGGCATTCGGCTGCAAAGAGAATTTCATTTCAGCGCTGCCCGGATGCGCGTTGGTGGTCGCGCCCGTTGCATGGCGCCGACTGGGCTGGTCGCGCGCGAAAACGTGGGGACTCGCGAGCGCGATTCTGGCCCTGTTCGGCGTTGCCCTATTCCTGGCGATACGAAGCAGCGAACGCGCGCAGGGGCTTTTCGCGCAATCAAGTATCGCGCGCAGTTGGCCGTATTTTTTTGAAATCCAAAATCCGCTGCTGCTGCTGACGGCATGGGACCAGTTGCCGGTGCGCCGTATTTCGCTCGAATTCAATCATCCGGGATGGAGCGCCGCTGCGTGCTGGGCCGCGCTGCTGGTCAACGTTTTTTTGTTGACGCTGGGAACCATCGGCGGCTTTCGCTGGCCCTTATTTTTGTCGATAGGCTGGTTCTATCTGCACCTGCTGCCGACGAATTCAATTTTGGTCCGTCAGGATTTTCTCGCCGCGCGAAATGTTTATTTGCCGGCTTGCGGAACTGCCGTGCTCTTCGCCGGTTTGTTCCTGTGGTTTGGCGCGAAACTCGTTTGTAAAGCACGTGACGTCTCGCCGGCTCAGCGCCGCGACGCGACGCTCGCGCTGACGGCGCTGGGCTTGGGACTTTGGACATATTGGAGCGCCACGACTTGGCATTGGGCGGCGGCGTTCGTGAACCCAATTCAGGTCTGGGCGCAGAGCGCGAAGATTGCGCCCGATCATTCAACGGTTCGACTTAATCTGGGCGTCGCTTTGCTGAACGAAGCGTCGGAGCTCAAGACTTCACACGAAGAGAAGAGCGCGGCTGAGTGGGAAGCGATTGCGGCGCTTAACGCAGACGCTGAGCGCAATCTGACCGCCGCGCTTGACGCCGAGACTTCGCCGACGATGCAATACCACAACCCATCGCATCGCATCATGCGCAAAGCCGTGGCTTATCGCGCTCTCGGTGAATTGCGCCGCGACGCCGGAAATTTTGACGACGCGGAACGCTACTTTCGAGAAGCCTGGCGCGCCAAGCCCGCGATCATCGTCACATGGGTCGAATGGGTGGACCTGGCGCTGAATACAAACAAAATCGACGCGCTGCGGGATGCTGTCGCGGAGGGCTTGGCGTACTGGCCAGGAAAATGGTGGCCGGTTGCGGTTCGCGGAATGCTTCGCGTCAAGGAAAATCCCAGGCAGCAGCTTACGCCGGAGGCGTGTGCAGACTTGGAAGCCGCCGAACGCGCCGAAGACGCGCCCAAATCCGCGCTGACTCTCATTCAGGCGCGCGCCTTGTATTTTCTCGCCCAATCGCAGGAGAAACGCGAGCGCCTGCCCGAACTGCTGCAGCGGTTGAGAAATCTTGGCTTGCCGGAGAAAGCGCTGGAAGGGCTTCGATAGCCGGCTTTCGCGGAGAGAAAGAAGACTATTTTTTCCGCGCGGCGATTTGCAAATGACTGGCGCGTCCTAACGCCGAAGGGATGCGGCAGAGCTTTTTTTCGAGCGCCATGATGCGCTCAGACGCTTCTTCATTTTCAAACAACGCTTCGAGTTTCTTGAATGGCAGGATGGTCTTGCCGAAGAGGTCGAGGACTTCAAAACCGGCGGATTCGAAGAGCGCGCGCAGTTTTTCCGGCGTAAAAGTATGGACTGGAAAGCGCTCGCTCTCGTCGTTGGCCAGCCATTCCATTTCGCCGTTTTTGACAAGCAGTTCGAGGCCATCCAGATCGCTTTTTTCCGCGTAATGGTCCAGCGCGGCCAGCATCGCATCAACAGACGCGACCAGCACGCCGCCGGGGCGCAGGATTTTCGAGATTTCTTTCACCGCTTTCGGCGCATGCGCGGCAAACGAAATCGGATCGCCTTGCGCGATGGCCAGCGCGAAACGCTCGCGCGGCAACTCGCTCAAATCCATCACGTCGGCTTTGACGAACGTGACACGCTCGTCGAGGCCCTGCACGGCAGCCTTCTGCCGGCAGACCTCCAGCATCCCGCGCGATAAATCGCTGAGCGTCACCGCGTACCCCGATTTCGCGAGGCGCAAGCCGTACTTCCCCGTGCCGCACCCAAGGTCCACAATCGGCGCACGCAAATCGCTGGGGATGTGCGGCTTGATGCCGGCCCACGATATTTCGAACCAGCGCGCCCAGCGCGCGCTGGAGTAGATCTCGTCGTAACGGCGGGCGATGCGGTCGTGGAAGGATTCGTTCGGGGTTTTCATATTCATCCGAAGTGTCCCCATTTAGCTAACTTGAATGATTGTTCGAGTATCGCCCGTTGGCGGATCGTAGAAGAGATAAAAAGAGGCTTCGTCATGAAAAGGACTCGTTGCTGCCGGAATATCAATTTGTCCAACGAACACCATCGGGCGCGAATCAACGACTGGCCAGTTCGCCGTTTGAATCCACCGCGGCAACGAACCGAAACACACGAACCAACAACTCAATTGAGGGCGTACCCATGCGGCGAACTCAGAGTCCATTCCGTCGTACTCGTTCAACAAATTGACGAAATAATCTTCAATCTCGACGGAGCCAAGAGGATCAAAACCGAATTCGTTTCCGAGCTCAGCTAAGATCGTTAAGCGCTTAAGAGGAATTTTGGATTCGAAATCAGCACATTCATTCATTTATCGACGCCCGTAAAGACCGCCGTTACTCAGGACTCAGCACTCAGGACTCAGCACTCAGGACTCAGGACTTCTCTCTTCACGCCGGAAACTTTCCCGCCTTGACCTCATCCACATACTGTTTCGCGGCTTGCCGCATGGTGTCGGCAAGAGTGGCGAAGCGCTTCGCGTGTTTCGGCACAAAATCTTCAAAAAGACCGAACGCATCGTGAAACACTTGCACTTGGCCGGAGCAATGCGGCCCCGCGCCGATGCCGATCGTCGGGATTTTCAGCGACTGCGTGATGCGCTGCGCCAAATCAGCGGGGATCAGTTCCAGCACGATCGCGAACGCACCTGCGGCTTCGAGCGCGAGGGCGTCGGCGAGCATCTTCTCCCTTGCGTCGGTGGTCTTGCCTTGAATTTTGTAGCCGCCAAGCTGGTTAATAGACTGCGGCGTGAGGCCCAGATGCCCCATCACCGGAATACCCGCGCCGGTGAGTTCCTCGACGACCGGGACCATGTGCGCGCCGCCTTCGAGTTTCACGGCTTGCGCGCCGCCTTCCGCCAGCGCTCGCGCGGCGTTGCGCAAACTGGACGGCAGATCGTTCGGCGAATACGTCGCGAAAGGAAGATCGAGGATGATCAGCGCTTTGGACGAGCCGCGCGCGACGGCGGCGGTGTGCAGCAGCATCATTTCCAGCGTCACCGGCAGCGTGGTGGGATGCCCATGCACAACCATGCCCAGTGAATCGCCGACCAGCAGCACGGGGATATTGGCGGAATCGAGAATCTTCGCGGACGTGTAGTCGTAGCAGGTCAGCACGGGAATGCGGATGCCGTCCTGCTTCATCTTGAGGAGATCGTGGGTGGTGGTGCGCATGTGGGAGTGTGTATAACCAATTTGGATGTTCTCAACAACTAAGAATACGAGCCGCAACCGTAAGGGAGCGGGCATCCGCGTTAAAGTCAAGCTTACCCGCTCCCTTGCGGTCGCGGCTCGTTGCCATCGCCTAAAATTCAAAGGAAAAATGGCCAATTTTGCGCATTGATTGCGCTTTTTTCAAAATAATTGTTTGTCAAACTGCCGATATGCTTAATAATCATGCCTGTAGCGATCTGAATTTCGGGAAACTTTGAGGCCCACGAATGGACGCGATTGACTTGAAAGTGCTCGATATTTTGCAACGCGATGGCCGCACGAGCCATTCTGAAATTGCGAAAGCGGTCGGACTTTCGGCACCCTCGGTGGGCGAGCGCGTGAAAAAACTGGAAGGCGCCGGCATTATCCGGCGTTACGTCGCGCTGCTTGATCCGCATAAAATCAACCGGCCCATCACCGCGTTTATCGCGGTCACGCTGGACAAACCGATTCACGCCAAAGCGTTTTTGGCGCGGATTGCAGAGTTGGAGGATGTGCTGGAATGCTACCACGTCACCGGCGAGATGGATTATCTGCTCAAAGTCCGCACGCGTTCGACCACCACGCTGGAGACGCTGATCTCGCAGGACCTCCGCCCGCTCGACGGCGTGGTGTCGTCACGGACGAGCGTAATCTTAAGTTCGCCGAAGGAAGAGACGCGCTTTGGGCTGAAGTTGGAAGACTTGAAATAAGTATGAGAGTGTTATCTTTGGAGAAGAGAAGTGAGCGAACCGCAGTTGATGGACATTGTGCTGTACCCGGACCCGTTTTTGATCAAGGCGGCCCGCGCCCTCACAGCTGAAGAACTGCGCGAAGGCAAAGCCGATGGCTGGAACCTCGCGGAACTTGTCGAGCGCATGAAGGCGACGATGTACGCCAATGAGGGCGTGGGCCTCGCGGCGGTGCAGGTGCGCGTGGGCTTGCGGCTGTTTGTCGCCGATCCGTCGAAGGACAAGACGGGATTTTTTGCGATCTTCAATCCGGTGCTCGACAACATGACCGGCAGCATGCTCGAAGAGGAAGGGTGCCTTTCGATTCCAGGCGTGCGCGCGAAAGTGAAGCGCGCGAAATCCATCACCGTGTCGGGCCTCGATTTGAGCGGCAAGCCGGTGCAGATCGACGCGACCGAATTGCTCTCGCGCGTCTGCCAACACGAGAACGATCATCTCGACGGCGTTCTGTTTATTTCACGCATCGGCATGACCGCGAAATTCACGGCGCGCCGGAGGCTGGAGGAATTGGAAGAGGATTACAAGGCGGAACAGGGGAAGAAGAAGAGTAAGAGAGTGTGAGAGTTCGAGAGTCTATTTGCGCGCAGCGCTCAAGCCGCCGTTACTCTCAACTCTAATACTCTCAAACTCTCACACTTTCCATGCTATCCGTCGCTACCTATTGCTTCGACCGGGCATTCGTCGAGCGCTTGTTTGCACAATTTGATTTCGTCTTCCGTCTGAGGCTGTTTGCAGACGTAGGAATAACCGCCCTTCGCGTTGCGGTCGAAGAAATCGGGGGCGGTCTGGCGGCAGAGGTCGCAGTCGATGCACTGCGTATCGGTGTAGAACGGGCCGGAGACGTTGTCTTTGTATTTGTCTTTGGCGCTGGCCATGCGTTCATTTTGCCGCGAATAAAGCAGAATTCAAATTTCCTTCCAAAAAAAGAAGGGCGGCACGAATGCCGCCCTTTCTGACTTCTGACTCCTGACTTCTGACTCCTAGATTTTATACTGCCCCGGCACCGGAATCTGGTAATTCCCGTTCGCATCCGGTTTGTTAGGCAAATCGGTGCTCCACGTCGGCGCTTCCTTCGGGAATGTGCCGAAATCCTTTTTCCACAGGTCGTCCCATTTCCATTCCTGGCCTGAGTACGTCGCAGTGCGGCCCAGCACCGCGGTGAAAGTGCTGTCCAGCGTGTAGTACGCGTTGTTCACTTTCTGGTTGTCGCGGATGAAGCCGTGCAGTTCGTTGTGCTCGACCTGGTAGGGATCGGGATCGCGCTTGCCGCCGTTGTCGTATTTCCAGAGCGTGTTGCCTTTGTAATCGACGGCATGGCCGTTGCCGAGGTACAGGATGCCTTTGGTGCCGCGGATTTCTTCGCGCACGTCACTCTTTGTCCCACCGATTTGGCGGCACTGGCTGTTGACGACGATGTTGTTCGGGTAGCGGAATTCGACGTAGTGGTGGTCGAAGATTTCGGTCTTGCGCGTCTTGTCGGTGCGTCCGCCCATGCCTGAAGCGCTGATTGGATGCGCGCCGATGAACCAATTAGCCACGTCGAGATTGTGGACGTGCTGCTCGCAGATATGATCGCCGCAGAGCCAGTTGAAATGGTACCAGTTGTTGACCTGGAACTGAATTTCGTTCTGCGCCGCATCGCGGTTGCGGTACCAAATGTCGCCCTGGTTCCAGTAGACCTGCGCGGAAATGATGTCGCCGATGATGCCGTCCTGCACGCGCTTGAGGGCTTCGCGGTAGACGTTCTGGTAATGGCGCTGCAACCCGCACACGACTTTCAGGCCCTTTTCGTCGGCCTTCTTGGCCATCTCCAAAACTTTGCGCGCGCCGTTGGAATCGACGCACACGGGCTTTTCCATGAACACGTTCTTGCCGGCGTTGACCGCGGCTTCGAAATGCTGCGGGCGAAAGCCTGGCGGCGTGGCGAGGATCACCATGTCGCAGTGTTCGAGAACTTTGTTGAACGCGTCCAGTCCGGAAAACATGCGCTCGGCGGGCACATCGACTTTCTCGCCGTGCTTCTTCGAAAGCTCTCCGTGCGCGCCTTTGACTTTGTTGTCGAACGCGTCGGCCATCGCCACGATCTTAACTTTGGAATTGGGCACGCTCAGCGTCTGGTTGGCCGCGCCCGAACCGCGCCCGCCGCAGCCGACCATGCCCACGCGAATCAGGTCATCGCTGCCCGCGTACGCCCGCGACCCGATCACTCGCGCCGCCAGTGCCGCACCCGCCACAGCGGCGGAGCCTTTCAGAAAATCTCGACGTGTTTTCGCATCTATGCTCATAGAGCCTCCTTGATTTTTCGTTCTATCTGCTTGCCGCAAGCAAACCGGTGAATTAACGGACCATTTGTCATTTGGCATTTGTGATTTGGCATTTGTCATTGGGCCGAACGCAAATAACAAATCACAAATGACAACTGCCAAATAACAAATGAGTTGTTCAGCGTTATCTTTCCGCGCCTCTTTTAATCGGCGACCGAAACCCCTTCAAATTCTCCTGCTCTTCCAACGGCCGGCAAATCCGGAAGCCCACGTGCAGCGCGTCGGTGTGCCACCACACGCTCTGCGGCAACTGGGGGTCCTGGATGCTGTAATCGTCGTTGGACGGCAGGCGCCGCGCCACGCGCAAATCTTCAGGCTTGTCCTGCCACGAGCCGCCTTTTGCATTGTAGGGATATTCTTTGTCGGTGGGCAGCAGCACCGGTGTCACCGCGGTCTTGCCTTTGAACTGCTCGAAATAATCCTTCTGATAAAGATCCAGCACCCATTCGCCGACGTTGCCTTCCATGTCGTACAGGCCCCAGGCGTTTGGTTTCTTCTGGCCGACCGGGTGCGGCTTCTTGCCCGCGTTGCCAACGTGCCAGGCGTAATCGTCCAGCGCTTTCGGATCGTCGGTCACGCCGTAGACTTTCGTGCCGCCGGCGCGCGCGCAATATTCCCATTCGGCTTCGGTGAGCAGGCGGTAGTCCTTGCCCGTCTTGGCGCTCAACCAGCGGCAATATTCCATCGCGGCGTGATGCGTGATACACATGGCCGGATAGCGGTCGTGGCCTTTTCCGAAGGTCATGTCGGCGTAGGGCGGCGTGGGCCGCGTGCAGGCGTCGGCAGCCTTATCCAGATCGTTCGGCTGAATCTGCATCTGCTTGCGTTTTTTGATGTCCATCTGGAATGCGAAGACGTCGTACTCGTCCCAGGTAACTTCGCAGGTGCCGACCCAGAGCGGTTTGATTTCAACTTCGTGCTGCGGGCTTTCGTCCTTGCCCCGCCCGGCTTCGGTTTCCGGACTGCCCATCATGAATTTTCCGCCCGGAATCGGAACCAGATCGAACTTCACGTCCGTTCCGGGAATCGTTTCAGAATAGGGCTTCATCTCAGCCGCGGTTTCACAGCGTCCGGACAACGCAATACACAACACACCCAGAATCAGGGTCGCAGGAAATAATCTCATCGGGTCCTCAAAGCTGTACGCAAAAATGGTTTCAAACTCTCTAAATAAGGCTACACGATTTTTAAGAAAAAAAACAGACAAAATCCACTCGCGGAATGCGGACGTTCCTGCGCATGACAGTTGGAGCGCGCATTGCATTAAACGCCAACGGCGTTTCGTAACAAAGCCCAGGGTTGCGTCGTACTCGACGCTACCGTGGGAAATCGGCGCAAGATTTCCATTCAACTCGGAAGGAACTGCGTCAGATCGCGGACAAATTGCGGGCGCGGCGCGGCGACCCTCTGGACGCAACGCCGCTGGCGTTGAAGGGCGGCGTCGTGCTTCGACGTTCACCCGCACAACTCCTTCACCACATTCCCCGCAATTCCCGTCAGCCGCCCGTCCAATCCCTGAAACTTGAACGTCAGCAATTTGTGGTCGATGCCGAAGAGGTAAAGCATTGTCGCGTGCAGGTCGTGGACGTTGACGATGTTTTCCACCGCGCGGTAGCCGAGTTCATCCGTCGCGCCGTAGACCGTGCCGGGCTTCGAGCCGCCGCCGGCCATGAAGACCGAGAACGCGAGAATGTGATGGTCGCGGCCCGTGCCCTGGCCCATCGGCGTGCGGCCAAATTCGCCGCCCCACAGAACCAGCGTGTCGTCGAGCAGGCCGCGCTGCTTGAGGTCCTTGATCAGCGCGGCGCTGGGCTGGTCGCAGTCCTTCGCGGCGGCGGTCATGCCGTCCACGATTCCGCCGTGATGGTCCCACGCGCGGTGATAAAGCTGGATCATGCGCACGCCGCGCTCGGCCAGCCGCCGCGCCATCAGGCAGTTCGACGCGAAGCTGCCGTCGCCGGGCGTCTTTATGCCGTACAGCTCCAGCGTCTCCTTCGATTCCTTGCTGAAGTCGCTCAGCTCCGGCACCGACGACTGCATCTTGAACGCCAGTTCGTACTGCGCGATCCGCGTTTGGATTTCCGGATCGAGCCGCTCTTCGGCCAGCATCCCGTTGAGCCGGTTGATCTCCTCGACGACCTGCCGCTGCGTGCTCTGGCAGATGCCGTCGGGGTTGCCGACGTAATGCACGGCCTCGCCCTTCGATTGAAATTGAATCCCCTGAAATTTGCTCGGCAAAAATCCGCTCGACCACTGCCGCGCCGAGACCGGCTGCAAACCGGTTTTTCCCGCGGACGTGAAAACAATGAAGCCCGGCAGATTTTCGCTCTCCGCGCCCAGCCCGTACAGCAGCCACGAACCCATGCTCGGCCGGCCCTTCACGATCGAGCCGGTGTTCATGAACGCGTGCGCCGGATCGTGGTTGATCTGCTCGGTCTGCATCGAGCGGATCACGCAGAGTTCGTCGGCGACGGATTGGATGTGCGGAAAGAGGTCCGAAATTTCGATGCCCGACTTGCCGCATTTCTTGAATCCGCAGAACGGCCCGCGCGCTTTCAGAACAGTGTTCTGCAACTGAGCGAGCTGCTGGCCTTTCGTGAACGAATCGGGAAACGGCTTGCCGTCAAGCTTCTTCAATTCGTCTTTGTAATCGAACGTCTCCAGATGCGACGGTCCGCCGGCCATGCACAGATGAATGATGCGCTTGGCCTTCACCGGAAAATGCGGCGCGCTGAGCACGCCGCGCCAATGCGCGGGCTTGGCGATTTTCGCATCGTCGGCGCGCGCGGAACCGATCAGCGCGGGATTGAGCAAGCACGCGAGGGCGGTGCCGCCGAGGCCGTAGGCGGACCGGCCAAGGAAAGTGCGGCGGGCGATGCTGCGCTGAAATTCCGGGGAGGAGGGAGGGGGGAGGAGGGAGGAGGAAAATTGTCGTTTCATGCTTGAATGTCCAATCTGCGTTCCAATGACCGTCGAAGGCTCAACAACATTCGGCTGATTTCTTCGGCATCCGTCAGCAACTTCTCAAGTGCCTCGGGTTTGAGCATGCCGACGCGTTGCGAGAGCATAAGATGAGTTTCAAGTTCCTTGAGTGATCCTCTGGCAATGCTGATGTGGCGCAAATAATCCTTCGTGGACTGGCGGCCATTTCCTTCGGCGATATTTGCTGGAACACTGGCGGCGCATCGTCGAATCTGGCTTGTCATGCCAAACAATTCGGAACGTGGGAACGACTTTGTTTCGACATAACATAGTTCCGCGAGGTCCATCACCTTCTGCCAAACTCGAAGGTCGCGATACGATTGAATCACCACTTCCGGATTTTTGTCCAATTGCTATCTCCTCCCTCCTCCCCCTCCCCTCCTCCCCCTCAGTACCGCGTGATCGTCTCATGCAAATTCAAAATCACCCGGCACACTTCCGTCCAAGCCGCCAATTCCTCCGGCGCAACCGATTTTTCTTCCGGCGCGATTCCCACCTTCAACGTCTTCTCCGCATCGGTGGGATTGCCTTTGCAACTCGCGCGCATTTCGTCGAGGAACTTTTTCAACGATTCCAACTCCTTCGGTTTCACCGAACGTGCCAGCGCTAATTGGTATGCCATCTCAATCCTGGCGCCGTCGCCTTTCTCTCCTCCCTCCTCCCCCCTCCCTCCTCCCCGCAACACGCGCTGCGCAAAGACGCGCGCGGCTTCGAAGAATTCCGGATCGTTCAGCAGTGTCAGCGCCTGCTGCGGCGTATTAGAAACGACGCGCGTGCAGGTGCATTCGTCGCGCATGGGAGCGTCGAAATTGGCGAGCATTGGGTGCAGGAACGTGCGCTGCCAGTGCATGTACAAGCCGCGCCGGTATTCGCGCTCGTCGGTGTCGGCGACGTATTTGCGATCCGGGAATTGCAAATTCGCGTAGTAATTCTGCGGCTGGTACGGCTTGGCGCTCGGCCCGCCCAAATCGAGATTCAGCAGTCCCGCGATGTACAGCGCATTGTCGCGCACAAATTCCGCATCGAGCCGCCGCGGATTCTGCGACGACAAATAGCGGTTGTTCGGATCCCACTCGCGCGTTTCGGCGCGCAGATTCGAACTCTGCCGGTACGTGTTGGACATCACGATTTCTTTGATCAGCTTTTTGAACGACCAGCCGTTCTCGCGGAATTCCACGGCCAGCCAATCGAGCAACTCCGGATGCGTCGGCCATTCGCCCTGCGCGCCGAGGTCATCGACGACCGCCGACAGCCCATTGCCGAAGAATTGCTTCCACAACCGGTTCGTCACCGCGCGGCCTGTCAGCGGATTTTCCGGCGAGACGAGCCACTTCGCCAAATCTAATCGCGTCAGGCGCCGCTTGCCCGCGTCCGTGGGCTGCGGCAAAAAATGCGGCACCGTCGGCTCGACGACCGGCGCGCTGTCGTCCTGCCAATTTCCGCGCGGCAGAATACGCGTCTCCATCGGCGCCTTCGATTCAGTCACCAGCGTCCAAGTTTTGCCGTCGCGGCATTCGTAAATTTCCTTGCGCAGCTCTTTGAGCTGCGCGCTCAATTCCGCGTCGGCCGCCGTGCTCAGCGTGTACAACGCCAGCAATCTTGCGCGGTGGGCAGCGCCAAGTTTTTCGATCGGCATCGACACCAACGCCGCCAGTGTGTCGTTGGCCGAATCCTGCGGGCGTTCAAATCCAAACGGCGACACCGAAATCCGCGCGCAGCCGATGTTGTCGCTCTTGAGCGTCACGGTCAGCACGTCGCCGTCGGCGGCTTCGAAGGGCTTGTCGAGCAGCCACAGCGCGGTTTGTTTGGTCTTCGAATTCTTCGCGGTCTTCCATCCGTTCAGCACGCCGAGAATCGCTTCGCCGTTGGCGTAGCGGTCTTCTTTCTGGTCAGCCTCCGCGTGATAAAACGCCAGCCGCGTTTCCTTGCCGTCGCGCGCCGATTTCAGCGTCGCGCTCAGCGAGATCGTCGTCGAATCCATTCCGTCGCGCGTGAATTTTCCGTTGAGCACCTCCAGCGGAATCGCCTCGACGCGCAGCGCCGCAATCCAGCCGGCAGCCGCGTGAAGCTGTATGATCGCCTCGCCGTTCTTCACCGCTTTGCCGTGAAACAGCAGCGAACCGTCGGCGTTGACCGACAGCCACACCGCCGGTTCGACCGGCTTCGCGGGCTTCTCGACAGGCGGCTCATCTTTCTTATCGCCGATGTCCTTCGGCGTGGGCGAGTCCGGTTTGGTCTGCGCAGTGTCCGTCGACTTTTTATCCGCAGCTTTTTTCGCCGCGGGATCGGCCGGCTTGTCCGTTGTTTTGGGCTTCGCCGCGGGCTTCCTTGCGGGCGCAATGGCCTCCTTCGTCTCCTCTGGAATGACCTGTGGAACACTCCACCCATCGGGATTCTTCTCAAAGAACGCGCGCAACGCGACACGCCATTTATCAAACGCCGCCAGTTGAATCTTGTCCGTTTCGATCTCCTTGGCTGCGGACGCACACACGCGCTCCATCTGCGCTTTGAGCGCCTCGATGCGCCGCTTCAGGTACGGGCTTTCAACTTCAATCTCCGGCGGGAACGGATGGTCGTTGCTCCAGCCTTTCAAATCGGGATTGGGCGTGTAGACGTAATCGTTGTAAACGCCCCACTGTTTCATGTCCGCGAAGAACGCCTTCATCGAATAAAAATCGCGCTGCGTGAACGGATCGAATTTGTGATCGTGGCATTCGCAGCAGCCCATCGTCGCGCCCAGCCACGCGCCGGCGACCGTGCGCACGCGGTCCGCGCCGTATTTGGCAAGATACTCTTTCGGCTGCGCGCCGCCTTCGCGCGTCATCATGTTCAAGCGGTTGAATCCCGTCGCGACGCGCTGCTCGGTCGTCGGATTCGGCAGCAGATCGCCGGCAAGCTGCTCAATCGTGAATTGATCGAACGGCATGTCGCGGTTGAACGCGTCGATCACGTAATCGCGGTACGGAAAAATGCGCTGGTTCTGATCGCCGTGATAACCGACGGTGTCCGTAAACCGCGCGACGTCCAGCCACCACGATGCCATGCGTTCGCCGAAGCGCTGGCTGGCCAGCAGCCGATCGACTTGCCTCTCAAATGCGCCCGGAGATTTATCTTCGAGAAACGCCTGCATCTCTTCGAGCGTCGGCGGCAAGCCCGTCAAATCCAGGCTCACGCGCCGCAGCAGCGTGCGCCGGTCGGCTTCTGGCGACGGCTTCACGCCGCGAGCCTCAAGCGGCTTGCGCACAAATGCATCAATCGGATTCGCGACCCAAGCTTTGTCCGCGACATCCGGAATCGTTGGGCGTTTGATCGGCGTGAACGACCAGTGCGCTTCGTACACCGCGCCCTGCGCGATCCAGTCTTTCAAGATTTCGCGCTGCGCGTCGGTAAGCGTGCGCTTCGATTCCGCGGGCGGCATGTGCTCGTCGGGATCTTTCGAAAAAACGCGCTTCACCAACTCGCTGTCGTCGGCTTTGCCGGGCACGAACGCTTCTTTCGCAAGCGCTTCCTCGCGCACATCCAGCCGCATTTTGCCTTTGCGCGAATTCTTGTCCGGGCCATGGCACAGGTAACAGTTCTCCGACAGAATCGGCCGCACGTCGCGGTTGAACTCCAGTTTGCGCGGAGTTTCCGTGGCGCGTGCGCACGCGGCAGCGAGAACGGCAATGAGAAAAACGGTCCGGCGAATCATGTGAAGGCTCTCGATTAGGGAGCGAATTTGCCGGTGAAAATATACACCATCTTATTGGGCATGGACAGAACTCATTTCATTGCAACGCTTGACTTTTTTCCACATTTCGAGTCACATTCAACGAGCGCAGTCGTCTGAACAGGCGGGTCAGAGCGTTCACAAATCCGAATGAGGGGATTCGCGCATGCGCGTTGCTTTTATCACGGTTTTGCTTTCAGTTTTTTGTTTTCAGGGCAATCTCTTCAGCGCCGACGGCGAAAAGTACGCGCTGCTCGTCGGCGTCGATACGTACCGCGAAGATTCCGGACTCAACAACCTCAAATGCGCCGAGTCCGACATGACCTCGCTCGCCGCCGCTCTGAAGGATATCGGTTTCAAGGATGACAACGTCCATTTGATGATTCAGTCCGGCGCCGGCAGCGACCGGCTCAAGCCGCGCCGCGAAAACATTTTGAAGCAGCTTGAACTGATGCTGAACTTCAAACGGCGCGAGGACATGGTCATCGTCGCGTTCTGCGGGCACGGCGTCCAATTTCGCGGCGACGACAAGCCCTTCTTCTGCTGCAGCGACGCAAAGGTCGCCGACAAAGATACGCTTCTCGATTTGAATTCCGTGCTCGATCAACTCAAAGACTGCGAAGCGGCGAAGAAACTGCTCATTGCCGATTGCTGCCGCGACGACCCGCTTTTCAAAGCGACGCGCGGCGTGCCCAGCAGCGTCACGCGCTTCACCCGAATCAAACCGCCGCAATCGGTCGCGACGCTGTTCAGTTGCAGCGAGGGCCAGTCGGCCTTCGAGGACGCCGATAAACTCAAGGGCGGTGTGTTCACGCATTTTCTAGTCCAGGGCCTGCACGGCGCCGCGGCGCACGACGGCATTGTGGATGTTGCCGGCTTGGGATCCTACGTTCAACGCGCTGTGTACGACCACGTCGCGAATCGATTCGGCGCGGCGCAGCGTCCGTATTTTCTCCTCGAAAACAACGAACCGATCGTGCTGGGCAAAGTTGAAGACCCGAAGGAACTCATGCTCGACATCGGCGGCGGGCAGAGCATACAGTTTGTGCGCGTCGAGGCCGGTGAATTTACGATGGGCGCCGACGCCGGCGATTTGCTGGCTTTCGACAATGAAAAACCGGCGCATAACGTCCACATCACCAAGGCGTTTTACGTCGGTAAATTTCCCGTCACCATCGCGCAGTTCAGGCAATTCGTCACCGATACCGGCTACAAAACCGATGCCGAGAAACCCGACGCGCAGGGCCTCACCGGCGGCTACTCGCTGCAGAATAATCAGTACGTGCGCATTCCAACGGCCAACTGGCAGACGCTACCGTTTCGCCAGGACGACAATCATCCGGCCGTCTGTGTTACCTGGAACGACACGCAGGCGTTCATTAAATGGATGAAAACAAAAACCAACACCGAATTGCGCCTGCCCACCGAAGCCGAATTCGAATACGCCGCGCGCGGGCCGCATAACAATCCGTATCCGTGGGGCCTGACTTTCGATGGCACGCTCTGCAACCACGCCGACTCGTCCCTGGAAAAGACGGCGATGTCCGAAGCCAACACCGAATACTCCAGCCTCAACGATGGCTACGCCTTCACGTCGCCGGTCGGCGCGTTCCAAAACGCAAGCTGGTGCGGCGCGTTCGACATGAGCGGCAATGTGTGGAATTTGTGCGAGGATTGGATGGGCGATTATTCAGCGCAGGCGCAAACCAATCCGACGGGCGCGCTGACCGGCACGCAGCGCGTGATCAAAGGCGGGTCGTGGCACTTCCCACCAAAATACTGCCGCTCGTCCGCTCGATTTTCGATTCCACAGGATTACGCCGGCGACAATACAAGCTTTCGATTGGTGCTGACGAAGTAACCCGCTAAAATTCCCGCGGCACTTCTTTATACAATACCTGCGCGAGTGCAAGATTTCCGCGAGCGTCATGACATCCTCTCCGTACGGACTTTTTTCTGGCGTATGGGCGTGAAGACCACGCCGGGCGGAAAGCGTTGCGCTTCTTCTTTCGCGAACGCGTGCGCCGATTCGGCTATGTAATCGAGCATCAGGTTCTTCCAATTCTGGTCGCGGGACATCATTCGATTTTGTCCTCCGCTGGAGTTTGGCGCGCTCACTCGACGTGGAATGAGCTTGGTGTATTCTCGTTTGAATCAAATTGCAACACAAAGCGCGCCGCGCCTTCGGGGAGAGTAACTCATGCACTCGAATTCGAATTCAATTCGCCGGACTTCCGTTCGCGTCCCGTTGGCAATCTCTGCCGTGGGGATTGTCTTCTGCGCGTTCGGCGCGCGGGCGGAAACGGTTGAAGCAAATCAGGCTTACTTGCGCGAGCATTACACGAAATACGAATACACGATCCCCATGCGCGATGGCGTGAAACTCTTCACCGCCGTGTATGCGCCAAAGGACAACACCAAGCCGTATCCGATCCTGCTGACGCGCACGCCGTATTCCGTGAAGCCTTACGGCGTGGACCGCTTTCCCGATCCCAAAGGCGGGCCGATGATGTATTACGCTGCGGAGCGGTTTATTTTCGCGCAGCAGGACGTGCGCGGGCGCTATGGCTCGGAGGGCACGTTTGTTCACGTGCGCCCGCAGCGCGATTCGCACACGGGACCAAACGACATCGACGAAAGCACCGACGCGTACGACACCATCGACTGGCTGGTGAAGAACGTTGCGAACAACAACGGCAAAGTCGGAATGATGGGCATCTCGTATCCGGGGTTTTATACCGCGGCGGGAATGATTAATTCGCATCCGGCGCTGAAGTGCGCGTCGCCGCAAGCGCCCGTGTCGGATTGGTTCATCGGCGACGACTTTCATCACAACGGCACGTTCTATTTGCCGCACGCATTTAATTTCTTCTCCAATTTCGGACAGAAGCTCGACGATCCCATCGGCGATCAGGCTAAACCGTTCAATTACAAGACACCGGATGGCTACGAATTCTATTTGAAACTCGGACCGCTTGCGAACGCGGACAAGCAATATTTCAAAGGTAAGATTGAATTCTGGTCCGAATTAATGGAGCACGGATCGTATGACGAATATTGGCAGGCGCGGAATTTGAATCCGCATCTCAAGAACGTCAAAGCCGCGGTGATGACCGTCGGCGGTTGGTTCGATGCCGAGGATTTGTACGGCGCGCTGCACGTGGCTCGCGAAGTGGACCGCAACAATCCGGATACGCCCAGCACGCTCGTCATGGGGCCGTGGGCGCACGGCGGATGGGGCGGCGGAACGGGCGATCGTCTGGGCAATGTGAATTTCGGCGCGGCGACATCGAAATACTATCGCGACAACATCGAGCTGCCGTTTTTGAAACACTATCTCAAGGACGATCCGAAAGGCGCGATGCCGAAGGCCGTCGTCTTTGAAACCGGCACCAACCAGTGGCGCAACTACACGGCTTGGCCTCCGAAAAATTCAAAATCGGTGCCGCTGTATTTTCAAGCCGGCGGAAAGTTGTCGTTCGATAAGCCGGCGAACGACGACAACGCCTTCGATGAATACGTAAGCGATCCGAACAAGCCGGTGCCCTTCATTCCGAACATAGCCGTGCGCATGACGCGCGAGCACATGCTCGATGACCAGCGCTTCGCGTCCACGCGCTCCGACGTGCTCGTCTACCAAACCGAGCCGCTCGCCGCCGACGTGACCGTTGCCGGACCGATCACCGCGGCGCTGAATGTTTCCACAACCGGAACCGATTCGGACTTCGTCGTAAAACTGATCGACGTGTATCCGGGCGACTATCCCAATCCAGACCCCAATCCCGCGGGCATAGAGATGGGCGGCTATCAGCAGTTGGTGCGCGGAGAAGCCATGCGCGGAAAATTCCGCAACAGTTACGAAAAGCCGGAGCCGTTTGAGCCGGGGAAAATGGCCGCGGTGAAATACGAATTGCCCGACGCGTACCATACGTTCCGGCGCGGACATCGGATCATGGTCCACGTGCAAAGCTCGTGGTTCCCACTGGTGGACCGCAACCCGCAGAGGTTCTGCGATATTTACCACGCGCAGGCGGAGGATTTTCAGAAAGCGACGCAGCGGGTGTTCCGCGGGGAATCGCGGGTGGAGGTGCGGGTGATGGGCGACAAATAGAATGAAATCATTTGAATGGCTCGCCCCACCACTCTTCAACGCGCCGCCTCAATTCGCCGGTGAGATTTCCAAGAAGTTTCGCACCGTCAAAAAAATGCATTTTGACCGGCACGCCATGGTTGCAGACTAAATAGGAGGATTCCTTCAAGCCCGTTTCTTTGAATCCTTCATCTGTGTCGTAGATTGGGAAATTGCCAGGCTCAATCAGGTCAAACTTGGTCGAGAAATAAACGACGACCGCGCCGACGGAATCAACGCGCATGACCAAGCACGGGCGGGCATATTTTGATTTGCCAAGCGCGGCGTGCTTGGACAGATAAATTTGCCCGGCTTGAATCGCCATGGCGCTAGAGGTCATCCGGGAGGATAATATTTAATGCGTCGATGTCTTCCTTGGCGTACAACGGTTGCCCTTTGGGCCCATATCCAACGGGCTTGAGATGCTTGGCCAAGTAGTCGCGCTCTTCCTGGCGAGTTTTCAAACGGATTGGTTCCGGTCCGGCGGGGGGCATGGATCTCCTCAAGGTCTTAACGGGCGGTTTTATTGGGGGTGGCGCGATTTTCGTCGGCATTCGTTTGTTCCTGCGTTACGTTCAACAATATAGCCAAGGCTTCGAGCATATTCAAGCGCTTGTGTCGTGGAAGTAGGCGCGCCAATCGTTACAGTTGAACGAGTATGACACTGAATTAATTTTGGAGCGATCATCGCATGGATGAACCGAGCGGGGAGATTCCTCAACGGCAGCAAAAACGCGGATGGTTTCAGTTCCATTTATCGACCGCAATCGCGCCGATGCTTACGGCGGGAGTTTTAATTTGGGCCAATTTCTTTAACGGTCGGGAATGGCAACCTCCGACCGTCGGTTGGCCCGATATTTTTTTATCGAGTAGCGTATCGCCAGATCCGACGGCGTTCCATTATCACTGGCTGATTTTCGATCTGATCGTTGCGGTGCTCATTCTAATAGTGGTCGGCTTCATTTTTGAAGCCAGAGCTTGGGGCTGGCGCGGCGGAAAGATTTTCGTTTGGGCTTTCATTGGCGTGGCGATCGAACTGCAAATCATTACAAATATTCGCGCATTGATTATTACTTACTACTTTCAATAGTTTGCGTTCCGGGCAGCCCTTCGGCCCGATCGCCGAAGGGCATTGAACGATTCTGAATAATCCTCGTGCTACTTGCACGCCGGCTTTATCTGCGGCAGCGGCTTGCCCGTCTCCAGCATGGTCTTGAGGCTCGAGAGCACCATCGGCCAGCCCTTCGCGATAGCTTCCGCCATCTTCGATTCGGGTTCCAGTTCGCTGTGCGTGACCGTCAGCTTCACCGTGCCCTCGACCGGTTCCAGATCGAAGGTTACGCGCGACGTTTTCTCCGGGACAGCCTCGTCCGGATGCGCCCAGGTGATCACCAAGCGCTTGGGGCGCGCGTTCTCCACGACCGTTCCGGTGACGCGGATGCTCCCGTCGCGGGTTTCCCGGTGTTCCCATTTCGAACCCGGCTTCCAGTCCGACACGTTGCTGTTGCCGAACCAGTATTGCTTGGTGATCTCGGTGTTGGTCAGCGCGTCGAAGATTTTCTCCGGCGTCGATGCGATGTAGGTCACGTAGACGAATTGCGGTTTATTCATGGCTCCCCCATTCTTAGGAGATAGGAGTTAGGAGTCAGGAGATAGGAAAACTGCGGCATCGCGCTTCGCGCTCCTATCTTCTAACACTACAACGCTGATTTTGTACCGCCGGCATCCTGCCGGCACGAATAGAAAAGAACTGAATCTAGCCGGCTGGAAGCCGGCGGTACAGTCCCCAGCGAAATCAGCGTTGTAGTGCTAACTCCTACCTCCTATCTCCTGATTCTCAAGGCCTCGCTTGAATTGTTCGAGCGCATCGAGGCGCATGCGTTCGAACTTGCCGATCCAGCGTTCGGCGATTTCGTGAATCGGGACCGGATTGAGGTAATGCAGTTTTTCGCGCCCCTGCCAGACCGTGGCCACCAGATTCGCTGCTTCCAGCAAAACCAAGTGCTTGGTCACCGCCTGGCGCGTCATGCTCAAGCGCGCGCACAGGCCGCCGAGCGTCTGTCCGTTTTCGGCGCGGAGACGGTCGAGCAGTGTGCGGCGCGTGGCGTCGGCGAGGGCTTTGAAAACCGGGTCCATGTCCTTCTTCACGCGCGATATTATGCAACCAAATGGTTGCATGTCAAGGCCGAAAAAAAAGAATTTGCAAACGATCATGGGAGGTTCGACGCCTTCCCCTCCCCCCGCGGGCGCAAACGGCCGCGCCCGTCGGCCCTCTCCCGGAGGGAGAGGGGAAACGCGCCGCAACGCCGGCGATGCGCCCAGCCGCGTACCGAATCGGTTTTTTGCGTTGGCACCTCCGCGATTTTGGACGATTATGTAGGCACGATTTTGCGGGCAAGGGAGTGTGTTTCCGTCAATGGCCGACGAGAAGAGCGAAGATCAAAAGCTGGCGCAGATTCTGGTGCGCGACGAACGCTACCGGCGCGAGGCGTACCGCTTTGTGCAGCAGGGCTTGGAGTACACCATGCAGCGGCGCGGACGGCGCGGGCACGTCTCGGGGCGCGAACTGGTGCTAGGCCTGCGCGATCTGGCGCGCGAACATTTCGGTTTGATGGCGCGCACGGTGCTCAACCAGTGGGGCATCAAGTCCACGGCCGATTTTGGCGAGATTGTGTTCAATTTGATCGAAGAAGAGATCATGTCCAAACAGGATTCCGACACGCGCGGCGATTTCGAAGACATCTTCGATTTCGAAGAAGCGTTTGAGCGCGACATGAAGATTGAATTGGAAGACTGAACGGCCTATTTGTCATTTGTCGTTTGTCATTTGTGATTTAAACAGCCATCGCGAGCCGCATCAATGACAAATGCCAAATCTCAAGTGACAAATGACAAATGAGTTTTTTTACAAATGTGGTCACGGACGATTGATATGATCTCATTAGAGCAGACAGTCCTCGATGTGGTCGAGCGTTCCGAATCGCGCGGGCGCGAGCGTCCCGCCGTGGTTTCGCCGGGCGCGGTGACGACCTATGGGCAGTTGATGGATTCGGCGCGGCGCATTGGGCGGGTGCTGTTCAAAGAGACCGCGAAGCCTGTGGTCGCGCTGTTCTTTCCGATGTCGCCGGAATTTGTCGAAGCGTATCTGGGCACGCTGTACGCGTGCAAGCAGGCGCTGCCGCTCAATCTGCTTTTGCCGCCGGAAGAATTGGCCTACATTCTCAAAGATTCGGGCGCCGATGTTATCGTCGCACCGGCTGATTTTGTGCCGAAACTACAGCCGCTGGGCATGCGCGTGCTGAGTTTTGCGGATGTGGTCAAAGGCGACGGCGCGGAAAATCCGCCGCGGCCGAAACCGGAGGACGTGTGCACGCTCCTTTATACGTCCGGCACGACGGGCAAGCCCAAAGGCGTGGAACTGACGCATCGGAATCTCGCGACGAATGCCGATGGCGGCGTGCAGGCGATGGGCTTGGCGCAGGATCACCGCGTGCTGGCGTGCCTGCCGAGCTTTCACACGTTCGCGATCACGGGCACGATGCTGGCGCCGCTGGCCTGCGCGGGGTCGATGGCGACGCTGCCGAAGTTCGAACCGGAGACTGTGCTCAAAACGGCCTCGTCGCTCAAGTGCGACACCTTATTAATGGTGCCGTCGATGTACCGCGTGCTCACGCGCATGCAGGAGCGGCGGCCGCAGGAGATGAAGCATTTGCGCCTCGCGATTTCCGGCGGCGAAGCGCTGCCCGATGATGTGCGCCAGAATTTTGAGCGCGTGTTTGGAGTGCCGCTGCTGGAAGGTTACGGCCAGACGGAGAGCAGCCCGATTGTCTCGTTCAATCTGCCGAACGCGAATCGTCCGGGCACGATCGGCAAGCCGATTCCCGGCGTGAAAGTGCGCATCGTCGATCCAGAGACGCTTAAGGACACAAGCGAGACGGGCGAAATTTGGGTCGGCGGCCCGGGCGTGATGAAGGGCTATCACAACCTGCCGGAAGAAACCGCCAAAACGATCACGCCCGACGGTTGGCTGCGCACGGGCGACATGGGCGAGCAGTTGCCGGACGGCTACAATCGCATCACGGGCCGTTTGCGCGAGATGATCAAAGTCGCCGGCGAAATGGTTTTTCCGGCGGAAGTCGAAAACGCGCTCGCGCAACATCCGGCCGTGCACGAGGCGGGCGTGACTGGGCAAAAAGACGACCGCAAAGGCGAAGTCGTGGTCGCATACGTCGTCTTGAACGAAGGCCAGAACGCGACCGAAGAACAATTGCTGGCGCATTGCCGTTCGCTGCTGGCGTCGTACAAAGTGCCGAGAACGATTTTCTTCCGCAGCGAGTTGCCGAAAGGGCCGACGGGGAAAGTGCAGCGGCGGTTGTTGAAGTGAAACGCAAGGGAGGCGGGAGGAGGGAGGAGGGAGCGGGGAGGTGAGAAGGAGAATTCTCCTCCCTCCTCCCCCTTCCCTGCTCCCAAGGATTGCTGATGCCGACCAACTTCAGCTTCGTGATCGAAAGCCTGCTGGCCGGCATGGAACGGCCGGGCACGTTCGCACGCCTGCGCGAAGACCTGGAGTTTTTGAAGGACAAAAAAATCGGCGCGATTGTGTCGCTCACCGAATCGCCGCTGGAAAAGGCGTTCGTCGAAGAATTCGGTTTCCGCTATTTGCATCTGCCAATTGCCGATTTCACCGCACCGACACTGAGACAGATCGACGAGTACATCGAGTTTCTGAAACGCGCCGAAGCCGAACAGATCGCAACAGTGGTACATTGTGGCGCGGGGTTGGGGCGCACGGGGACGCTGCTGGCGTGCGCGTTTGTCGCGCGCGGGCTTTCCGCGGATGCGGCGATTGAGCGCGTGCGGGAACTGCGGCCGTTTTCGATCGAAACCGTCGAACAGGAAGAGTGCATCGCGGATTTTGCTGACATTCTGGCGCGGCGAAGGTCGGATGACATTCTCAATCGGCCGGACGAAGCGAAATGAAATCCCGTGGCGCAGGCGTCCCGCCTGCGCATCGTTATTTTATTCGCTTTGCCTGTTTGCTGAAGAGCGGCATAATTGCGCGCTCTTATGAGCGTCAACGATTCATCCGCGCCATCGCCCGGCGGCAGCGCTGACACGCCGATCATGAAGCAGTATCTCGCGGCGAAGGCGCGCTATCCGAAGCACCTGCTCTTTTTTCGAGTCGGCGATTTTTATGAACTTTTCTACGACGACGCCAAGACCGTTTCGCGCGCGTTGGGCCTGACGCTGACGTCGCGAAATAAAGGCCCCGATCCGATCCCCATGGCCGGCGTTCCCGCGCACGCCGCCGAACCCTACCTTGCGCGCCTGCTGCGGCAGGGTTTTTCGGTGGCGATTTGCGATCAGACTGAAGACGCTTCGCAGGCCAAAGGACTGGTTAAGCGCGACGTCACGCGCGTGGTCACGCCGGGCACGGTGCTCGAAGAAAATCTGCTCGACGCGCGAAAACCCAACCGTATTGTGGCGCTGCTACCCCTCACCCCTGACCCCTCTTCCTCAAGGGGCGAGGGGAAAGCGGCGTCCGCGGTTCACGCTCAGGGTTCCGCGGACACGCGCCGCTTTGGGCTGGCCGCGGCGGATCCGGCGTCGGGGAGTTTTTTCGTTCAGGAATTGGATGGCCTTGCGGCGCTGCGCGCGGAATTTGCCCGGCTTTCGCCGAGCGAATTGTTGCTGGCGGAAACGATCCCCGATTCATCCGGCCGCGCACAACACGAGCTGCTCATGCTGCCGCTGGACGGCGTGGCCGTGTCACGGCTGAAACGCGAGGCTTTTGGTTTCAGCGAAGCACACGCGCGCGTGCTCGAGCGATTCGGCGCGCGCGACAAAGCGGAGGCGGCGCACTTGAAAAAACTTGTGCGCGATTTGCCGCTGGCGTGCGCCGCCGCGGGCGCGCTGGCCGGCTACATCGACGAAACGTGCCCCGGCGGAAAAGTGCGGCTCGACGCGCCGCAGCGTTTCGATCCAGAATTGTCGATGGCGCTGAGCGAATCGGCGATCCGCAGTTTGGAACTGATCGAAACACTGCGCACGCGTTCGTTCGAAGGTTCGCTGCTGTGGAGCATCGACCGCTGCTGCACGCCGGCCGGCAGCCGCTGCCTGCGCGAATGGCTGCTGCGCCCACTGCGCGATGTGGATTCGATCTCGGCGCGGCACGATGCCGTCGGCACGCTAATCGAATGCGCGGATCACCGCGCCAGTTTGCGCGGCGTGCTCAAACAACTGGCCGACATCGAACGCATCGCCGCGCGCTTGTCGGCGAACAAAGCGACGCCGCGCGATTTGGTGGCGCTCAAAGAGACGCTGCGGCGGCTGCCGGGCTTGCAGGACTCGCTGCGCCGCGCCGTGGAAAATCTGGGGATGCTCGAAGCCGCGGGGCACATCGGCGACGATGCGCGCAAGAGCGGCAGACATCGTGCGCAGAATGTGGTGGATTTGCCTGCGCGCATGCCGGACGGGTCGGGGACCCGTCCTACTAATGCCGGCGGGCCGGAGACCCGACCTACGAATGCCGGCGCGCCGCTGCTGACAGTCGTCGGCGAACGAATCAACGAGCTTCAATCCATCGCCGACATAATCGAAAAGAAGTTGCGCGACGATTGCCCGAATGTGCTCAACGAAGGCGGGCTGATCCGCGCCGCCATCGATGAGGAATTGGATCGCTTGCGCGAAATCGCGCAGGGCGGGAAGGGCTGGATCGCGAATTTTCAAGCGGGCGAAATTCAGCGCACCGGCATCGCCAGTTTGAAGATCGGCTACAACCGCGTCTTCGGATACTACATCGAAATTTCGCACGCCAACCGCGCGCATGCGCCGAGCGATTACGAGCGGCGGCAGACGCTCACTAATGCCGAGCGCTACACCACGCCTGAATTGAAAACGCGCGAAGCGGAGGTGCTTGGCGCAGAAGAGAAAAGCTGCGCGCTGGAGCAGCGCTTGTTTCTGGAATTGCGCGACGAGATCGCTCAATCGGCCGCGCGCTTGAACGCCGCTGGGCAGGCGCTGGCGCAATTGGACGCGCTGGCGTCGCTGGCGGAAGTCGCTCACAAAAAAGCGCACACGCGGCCTGTGCTGACGCTTAATGGGAAGCTGGCGCTCGAGCAGATGCGGCATCCGGTGCTTGAAGACACGCTTCCAGCGGGCGAGCTCGTCGCCAACGACGTGACGCTTGTGTCCGGCGCCCTTACCCTGCCCTCTCCCGGAGGGCGAGGGGAAAAAACGGCGGGAAAATCCGCGGACAAATCCGGCGCGCAGATCGTCATACTCACCGGCCCCAACATGGCGGGCAAATCGACGTACATTCGCGCGGCGGCGCTGTGCGCGATTCTTGCGCAGATGGGCGCATTCGTGCCTGCCGAGCGCGCGGAGATCGGGATCGTGGACCGCGTCTTCACGCGCGTCGGCGCCGCCGACGACCTCGCCGGCGGGCGCAGCACATTCATGGTCGAGATGAGCGAAGTCGCTGAAATTCTCACCGGCTGCACCAGCCGCTCGCTGCTGATTCTCGACGAAGTGGGGCGCGGCACGAGCACGTATGACGGCGTAAGTCTGGCGTGGGCGTTGATCGAACACCTGCACGAAGGCGCGTCGAAACCGCGCACACTTTTCGCGACGCACTACCACGAACTGAGCGCGCTCGAAGAAGAATTGCCGCGCGTGAAAAACCGTTCGGCGGCGGTGAAGGAGTGGCAGGGCGAAATCACGTTTCTGCATCGCATCGTGGACGGCCCCAGCGAGCGCAGTTTCGGCATTCATGTCGCGCGGCTGGCGGGCCTGCCCGAAACGGTGCTGACGCGCGCGCGCGATGTTTTGCTGGCGCTGGAAGAGGAAGGCGCGCGGCGCGTGAGCGACATCACTGAAGGCGGCGCGCAGATTGGCGAAAGCGCGGCGCCGGCGCGAGAGAGGAACGCGGCTCGTTCGAAAATTCCCGCGCGGGCTTCACGCGACGGACAATTGTTTTTGTTCGACGCGCCGCAGGAACTCGATCCCGCGATTCACGAAATCGTCGAGCGCATCAAAGCGCTGGACACCGACGGGATGACGCCGAAGCAGGCGCTGGCGATTTTGGATGAATTGGTGCGGAAGGCGCGGAAGGTGTAGGGGGAAGACGGACAGTTACATTTTTTCAACGCCGTTGGCGTTGAACCGCAAAAGTGCAGGGGATCTTGTCGCAAAGAGAGGGGCGTGTCCAATGAATTCGGAGGAGTTGCGTACGCGGATACAATCCTTGATTCTCCGCAATGCCTTGGGATAATGAACGCACGTGCCCGGAGCAATGCAATGCCCGTTCTGACCAAACCATGGACCGAAGCCGAACTCCTCGCTCTTCCCAAGGACGATGGGAAGTGTGAGCTCGTGAATGGAGAACTCATTTGTATGTCGCCCGCAGGCCCCGATCATGGAGACCAGACCTTATCGTTCGGCGCCGAAGTTCAACTGTTCGTCAAACGGCGAAAACTGGGCAAATGCTATGACGGTCAGACGGGCTTCTGGATGAAATCGGACAACCTTCGTTCGCCGGACATCTCGTACATTCCGAATGAGAGGTTGCCTCTGCTCGAAAAAGCCCGGTCGGGCGCATTTTATTTCGGCGCCCCCGATTTGGTCGTCGAAGTGCTGTCCATCACGGAACGACCGAAGGACATCGCCGACAATCTGCGCGATTATTTTGAGAGCGGCACGCGGCTGGCGTGGCTCCTGGTTTCCTTTACGAAAACTGTGCGCGTGTATCGCGATCCGGTTAAGTTCAAATTGCTGCGCGTTGGCGATACGCTGACTGGCGAAGACGTACTTCCGGGGTTCAAGATTGCGCTCGCAAAGATCTTCAGCGCGTGAATTTGAAAATGACTAAGCAACTGAACGCCGACATTGGTAAAGGGTTATGCCCCCTTTGAACTCGTCGTTCCGGACGCAACGCCGTTGGCGTTGAACAGCCGCCCGCAAAAATGTCACTCACGCGCGCAAATCATTCCTCTGCGCGCGCTCTGAAGCGACGTGATGACGCGCTCGCGCTTGTAGGTGCCGGCGGCGCGGATGCATTCCAGTTGCGCGTTGAGATTATTCTTGAATGCGTCGATCATGGTTTTCCAAACGAATGTTACAGGTTACAGGTTTCAGAGGTTTTATAGCCGCAAATTCGTATTCCCATGGCGTCTGCGCTGCCTCTTTGAGCGCATAACTAGACCGAACTAGCTCATACGCATTTGGAAGAATTGGCAACGATGCGACTATCGCAACGGCCATTCGTTTCCGCACGTGATACTGAATTTTGTTTGAAAGCGACTTAAGCGATTCCCAGTTCACACCAACATTTGTGCCCCATGCTCGTGCACGCGCTTCGCTTTGATGCCCGAAGTGCGATTTCGTTATGATTTTACCGTGAACTCCACCAAGATATAGTTGCATTAACCCGCCGCCATCAATGCGGTAACGAAATGTGTGCCCATCGCAGAAATCGGGATCTAGGGCAATCTGGGTAATCGTCAAGTCGCTCATGACTGATGGCGACCAAAGTTGAACGGATGCCGCCATGCCGTTGCCAAATTCATCGAGTCCTATTTTGAACGCTATCGCTAATTCATCAACGGACCGAAACTCTCTCAATTCTTGGCTGGGCTTTGAGTACGACTCAAAGACTCGGACATCCGTCGTGTAAAACAGGAATTCAAACAGCGCTCTTTGGTCGCCTTCCACTGCAAAGAAATCGAGTCTCGCCATATACCTCCGCGCTCCACAACAAAGTGGAACGGAGCAGGAACTCCATTCTACTTTATCACGCCCAATCCAAAACCACCTTCCCGCAATTCCCCGACAGCATCGCGTCGAATCCCTTCTGAAAATCCGTGTAGTGGAAATGGTGCGTGATCACGGGCTTGATGTTCAGGCCGCTTTGGAGCATCACCGTCATTTTGTACCACGTCTCGTACATTTCGCGGCCGTAGATCCCTTTGATCGTGAGCATGTTGAAGATGACTTTGTTCCAGTCGATCGCCATTTCTTTTTCGGGGATGCCGAGCATTGCGATTTTGCCGCCGTGCGCCATGCTGCTGAGCATGGAATTGAACGCGGCGGGGCTGCCGGACATTTCCAGGCCCACGTCGAAGCCTTCCTTCATGCCGAGTTTTTTCCGCGCGGTCTCCAAGCTGACTTCGCGCGGATCGACGGCGAGCGTCGCGCCCATTTTGCGCGCGAGGTCGAGGCGGTAGGGGTTCAAATCGGTGACGACGACGAAGCGCGCGCCGGCGTGTTTGGCGACGGCGGCGCCCATGCAGCCGATAGGGCCGGCGCCGGTCACGAGCACGTCTTCGCCGAGCAGATCGAAACTGAGCGCGGTGTGCACGGCGTTGCCGAAGGGATCGAAGATCGAAGCGATGTCGCGGTCGATGTCGGGCGCGTGGTGCCAGACGTTGGTCATCGGCAGCGAGAGAAATTCCGCGAACGCGCCGGGGCGGTTGACGCCGACGCCTTGCGTGTGCGCGCAGAGGTGGCGGCGGCCGGCGAGGCAATTGCGGCAGCGCCCGCAGACGACGTGGCCTTCGCCGCTGACGATATCGCCGGGCGTAAAATCGGCCACATTCGCGCCGATGCGCACGATTTCGCCGACAAATTCGTGGCCCACGGCCATCGGCACGGGAATCGTCTTCTGCGCCCAGGCGTCCCATTTATAGATGTGGACATCCGTGCCGCAGATGCCGGTTTTCAGAATTTTGATCAGGACATCGTTGATCCCGACTTCCGGTTCAGGGATGTCTTCGAGCCAGAGGCCGACTTTGGGTTCGCGTTTGACGAGGGCTTTCATTCTAAGTGCTGAGTCCTGAGTGCTAAGTGCTGAGTTCGGAGCGCCGGCTTCCAGCCGGCTTGGATCGGAGATTGACGCGCGCACGTTCGAAAAATCTCCGCCGGCAATTCATTCGCCGCTCGTGTTGTCCCGCCAGTGCAAAAGTAGGACGGGCTGCCAGCCCGTCAGAAGTTTCAGAATTTCAGGTCGTTCGTCTCCGGCGGGGCGGGCGGCGGTTCGTAGCGGCGGCCGCCGCCGAAACGCCGCCGGCCGCCCCACTGATTTGCCTGATCCACCATCAACTGCCGCAGTTTCTCGTCCAGCCCCGGCGTGCCCAGCGGAATAATCTGGTTGTCAACGGTGATTGCGTCGCCGGCCTGCTGCATCCGCGCCAGTTCCGCCTGCTTCGCATCGTCGGGCAATGCGTCAATCTTCTTCAGGCGCGCGGCGGCGTCCGGGTCGCGTGCGAACTCCGCCAGTTTCGCGTCGTTGCGTGCGATCATTTCCGCATACGATCGCGCGGCCTCACGGTTAAAAAAGGGATACGCGTTGATGTTTGTGTTTTCGTCAGCACGCAGTTGCTTCGCTTTCAAATCCGAAAGCTGCGCCTTCAATTCAGCCGCCTGCGCGCGCAAAAGATTGAGCTCCGTTTTGCCTTCTTCGGCGCGAGCGAGCCGCTCTCGCAAATCGAGCACCTGCGAATCCAGTTTGAACACGCGCGCCTCGGACAGTTCCGCGTGCGAGCGAGCACGGGCGAGTTCTTCTGACATCCGCCGGTAATAAGCCAACCCGCCGCCAGCAACGACGACCAACAGCAAGCTCATCAAAAAAAGCGCGAGGTTCTTCTTCATCGTCAATCCCTCACTGCGCATTCACGGCGGCAAGAGTGCCGCCGCTCCTTTCATTTCGTCGGCGAATAATCCGTGGGGGCCATGTAGACGGATTTTACGCCGTCTTTAATCGTCAGCGAACCATCTTTTTCCGAGTCGGCTTTGGCCTTGATCCAATCCGGATCGTCGCGGAACGCTTTGAAACTCGCCTCGCCGGCTTCCTTCGATTTGTGCGCGAGCATATAAAACAGCGTGTCGCCGGCGTTGGGCATTTTGGAATCGGAATCGATCACCCAATAAGCGAAGTTGGTCATGCCGTGCTTTTCGAAGAGCTTGACGGTGTAATCGCGGAAGCGCGCCAGCAGATTGGGCAGCTTGCCGGAATTGCAGGTGTACGTGCGCAATTCGAAGACGCGCGGCTCTTTTTCCTGCACGGGTTTGACTTCGGGAGAGAAATCGGTGCAATGCAGGAACGTGGAATCGACCTTCGTCACGAGCTTTCCGTCTTTTTCCGATGCGGCGGCTGCGGCCTTCCAATCGGGATCGTCTCTGAATGCCTTCCACGATGCCGTCGCGGCGTCGCGGTTTGGAAAGGCGAGGATGTAGTAGAGGAGGTGGTCGGGATTGTCGAGCGGCATCCAGTACCCAATGCTGGTCATGCCGTGTTTCTCAAATATCTTCAAGGTGTGATCGCGAAAGCGCGCGTTGAGCGCGTCGAGTTTACCTTCAGCGGCGTGGTACACGCGCAATTCGAAACAGCGCGCGTCCTTCGGTGCGTCGGCGGCGTGGAGCAGTGTGGACGTGATCATGATCAGTGCGAGCAGAAAAAGAAAGCGCATGCAGGAAGCTCCGGTGTCTGAGTTGACCAGAGTCTACAGCGCTGGCAAAGAATCGCAAGAATCGAGTGGCGCCGTTCTCCCCTCTACCCTTGGGGGAGAGGGGCCTGGGTGAGGGGTCGCACCCGTTAGAATTCTTCTTTCAATTCTTTCTTGGGCGGCTGCGCTTGCGGCGGTTCGGCGAGGCGGTATTTGCTCTTGGGGTCGTTCGTGGCTCTGGGTTCCTGTTCTTGCACGGGCGGCTTCGTTTCGGTCTTTGGCGCTACGGCTCCATCCTCCTTCGGCGCTGCATCGCCGGCTTTTACGCCCGGCAGCGCGCCGAAGCGCATCGTCTGACCATTAACAGTGATCGTGCCGCCGACGTTCACACCTGTTCCGCCGGGCGTCAGCATTTTTTCGACGACCGCCTCTTTCACTTCTTTGCCCAATTCCACACCTAACGGCAATTGAGTTGCCACACCATTCAAATCAAGCTGCAGGCGCCGGATTGCCTGAACCTGTTCGTTCTGCACACGAACCGCCTCATCACGGCCCAAATCCAGAATCACGGGCTGCGGCTGTTGCAGGCCGTCGCCCCAGAAGGTTGTGACGTTTTGATTGTTGTTCACGCGCGACTTCAAATCCGCAATCTGTTTTTCAAATTCAGCGGCCTGATTGCGCAGCGCCGACACTTCGCGCCCGCGTTCGTCGGCGATGCGCCGCGCTTCGGCGGCTTCGGCGTTCAAATCCGCCGCCTGCTGCTCCAATTCCTTGGCGCGCGCGTCCGCGGCTTGCGTTTGAACTTTGGCTTCGTCGAGATGCCGGACCAGCCGCATGTAGCCTGCGGCGCTGGTGCCCAGGATCGCCAGAATCAACAACGCCAACACGAGCGCAATTGCAGTGCTTTGTTTCATGGCGCAAACCCTTTCGAGTGCGGGCCGGCTGGAAGCCGGCGGTCCATCATGGATCAACCCTTTAGACGCACCTTCAACCCGTTTCATTTCACGTTTTATTAGATTTTCGCAAAAAAGAAAAGAGGCTCGCTCGCATATTTATCGAATCCAAACACAGTTTCCAGTTGCGAGCTTTCCATGCGGACGCTAAATTGTCACTCCGCTTAATTCATTTGACGAGTTCGCATGCCCAAATCATTCAGGCGGCGCAGGTCGCGCATTGGCGACCCTGCGCCGGAAGCACAAGAAGACCGTTCCAGCAACCCGGAGAGTCCAGACATGTCGGATGATGATGACCAGGACAGAAATAATTTTGAGAACCACGAATCGCGCTCCGGCCCCACCACGCCGAATAGCGCCGAAATCCAGGCGAAAATCAGCTTATCGGCCATCGACCGCTATGTGCCCCGCCGCGACGTGACCCTCGGCGGACAAGGTTCGTGCAAGGTTGTCTTCGATCAACTCTCCGAACGCGAAGTGATCATGAAGGCGAGCAACAATCAGACGCCCGGCGGTGTCGAGCGGATCGTGAAAGAAGCGCGCTATGCCGCGAAACTCAACCACCCCAATGCGATTCGCTTGCTGGACCTTGGCGCGTATGGCAAGGATCAAGTCTACATGACCATGCCGCTGATCGAAGGCGTGAGTCTCGACCAGATTTTTCGCCGCATCGCCGAAACGGGGATTCCGGGTCTGACCGGCTACAGCGTCACGGCGATGGCGGAACTTTTCGATAAGGTTTGCGCGGGAGTCGAGCACGCGCACATCGCGGGGATTTTGCATCTGGATTTGAAGCCGGAAAACGTCGTCGTGGGCACCGGCGGCGAAGTGGTCGTCGTCGATTTCGGCGAAGGCCAGTCGCTCAACGGCCCCGAAGAAACGCGCCGCTTCGCCACGAACGTGGACATCGACAGCGCGCCCGGCTTGACCACGACGCTCACCGGCGTGCTGGAAGGCAACCCCGATATTCGTGCCGTGGGCACGCCCGCGTACATGTCGCCGGAACAATGGAACGGCGATCCGGGCACGTTCACCGAACGCACGGACATCTACGGCCTCGGCGGAATTCTCTTCTTTCTGCTCTGCGGCCACGCGCCGAACCAGGTCCAACGCCCGACTGATTTGGAACCGTACTTCCGCCACAGCCCCGTGCCGAAGCCCTCCGATTTCACGCACCGCCGCGTGCCGCCGGAATTGGAAGCATTGTGCCTGAAGTGTCTCGCGCGCGACCAGAAGCAGCGCTTCACCAGCGTCTTCCAAATCCGCCACGAACTGCGCTCGTGGCTGGGGCGCTCGGAGATGTGGGAACTGTATCGGAATATGAGCAATTCGTAATGGCGTGAACGAGTATCGGTGGATATGAAAAACGCCGCGAGGGCTTTTGGCTCTCGCGGCGTCGACCGCTTACTGGCGTGCGCGGCTCTGGCTATTTCGCCTGTTTCTCTTTATCGAACTGCGCATCGAACACAATCGCGCTCGGTTTGAAGTCCACGCGCTTGACGAAGGCGCATGCTTCCGTCGCGCCTTGTTCGCGGTCCATTTTGCCGTCTTCCCATTCGACGCTCAGCGGGCCGCCATAACCCACATCGTTGAGGGCGCGGATGATTTCTTCGAAATTCACGCTGCCGCGGCCGAGGCTGCGGAAATCCCACGCGCGGCGGTGATCGCCGAAAGTGATGTGGCCACCGAAGACGCCGGCTTCGGTTGGCACCGGCGACATGTAAGCGTCCTTCATGTGCACGTGATAAATGCGGTCGCCGAATTTGCGGATGAATTTCACGTAGTCCACGTTTTGATAGACCAAGTGGCTGGGGTCGTAATTGAATCCGAATTCCTTCCGGCCGCCCAGCGCGGCGATGGCGCGTTCGGCGCTGGCGATGTCGAAGGCGATCTCGGTCGGGTGGACTTCGAGCGCGAATTTGACGCCGCATTTTTTGTATTCGTCGAGGATCGGGTTCCAGCGGTCGGCGAAATCTTTGTAGCCCGCGTCGATCCATTCATTCGGAACCGGCGGGAAGCTATAGAGGTATTTCCAGATCGACGAGCCGGTGAAGCCGTTGACGACGCTCACGCCAATGTTCTTCGCGGCCTTCGCGCTGAGGATCATTTCCTGCGCGGCGCGTTTGCGCACGCCGTCGGGTTTGCCGTCGCCCCAGATGCGGCCGGAGGTGTCGATGGATTTGTGGCGCGCGTCGATTTCGTCGCAGACGCATTGGCCGGCGAGGTGATTGGAAATTGCGAAGACCTGCAAGCCGTACTTCGCGGGGATTTCCTTGCGCGACTTGGCGTAGGCTTTGTCTTCGGCCGCGCGGGCGACATCAACGTGATCGCCCCAGCAGGCCAGTTCGATGCCTTCGTAGCCGAAGCTCTTCGCTTTTTCGCACATGACTTCAAGTTTAAGATCGGCCCACTGGCCGGTGAACAACGTGACGGGTCTACCCATGGCAAAACTCCTCCTCGCATCTGTAAATGGCAGCCGCATGGCCGGTGAATGTCGGATGAACGTACGCTGAGGGGAGTGTAGCGATTTTGGCTTTTGGTTCAAAGCTGAAAACTGAATGCGCGAGGCAAAATTCTTCTCACGAAAAGGCGCTAAGGCGCTAAGAAAAAAAATAAACAACGAATCGCACGAACTTTAACGAAAAGGATTATCATTCGTGAAGATTCGTGCAATTCGTTGTTTCAACGTTGTCGCTAACGCTTGTTCGATGCGTTGATTTGCGAATTGAAGCGGTTGTTCAATGCGGCGTTGGCGTTGTCGGCGGGGTTGGAGGTGGTGTCGTAGGGCGTGTTGCCGAGCGTATTGGTGCTGTTCAGGACCGGATCGGTGTTGACGGACGTGGGTGGCACGATTTCCTTGCCAATGAGGTGGCCGTTGGCGTAGCGCAGGCGCAGGCGTTCGGCGTTGGGGGAGTCGTCGCTTTTGTAGTATTGGGTCACGACGCCGTTCTCTTCATTGACGGTCTGGTCGGGCTGGCGTTTCATCACGCGGCGGGCGGTTTCGGGCGTGGAGTAGACGGTGATGGTGTTGGACTGAGCGACGAGCTCTTTGTCGAGCGGTTTGTATTGGTTAGGATTGTGAACCACGGCGCCGCCGGGGGTGAAGGAACTGGACTGGCTACCGCCGCAGCCGGCGAGGAATGCGAAGAGAAAGGCGGCGGCGGCGAATTTTGAGGCTGGATTGAACATGTGGGAAAGCACTCCGGGTCCTGAATCAACGACTTGTGATCGCGCGCGGGGACTACAGGATTTTTTGTCTGCTTTAATAGGCCTCATAGGGCCTATAGGACCTACAGGACCTATAGAATCTATAATGCCTATTGGGAAATTTACTTCAGTCCCAAACCAGTCCGTTCCGCGCGGTCCACTTTGATGCCGTATTCGCCGGCATGGGCCGATAATGTTATCGGCAGCTTTCCCTCCCTGGCTGAAGCCGGTTGCGTCTGGAATTTTGTGCCGTCTTTGGCGTCCCAGAATTCAATGGTGTAATTGCCGTCGTTCATGCCGGTCAATTCGATGGGCATGGCGCGGTTGAGCAGCGCGCCGCGGCGATTATTCGGGTCCACGGTCCAGTCGGGTTTGTGAACGTAGAAGCGGCCGCCTTGGGCGTCCATGATGCCGGCAACTTCGACGTTGTCGGGATACATTTTGCGGACCCATTGGCCGTAGCGGCCGCGGCGGTCTTCGCCGGCGATGAATTTTTTCGCGGCGGCCAGCACCGGATACAGGTTGCGCGATTCAATATACGTATCCCACCACCACGGCATCGCCACGCCGCAGGAGGGCGAGCAGGCGCTCAGCCACAGCGAGGCTTGCAAGCGCGCGCCGTCCTGGTCGGGGATGTCGTCGCGCGATTCGGTGCCGCCGCCGAATTCGCCCATCAAAACAGGCTTGGCGAGATTCTGGAAGGGGCTGATACGTTCGAAGAATAAATTCGAGACGTCCGTGCCGTAGGCGTGAATCTGGACCCAATCCAGGCGCGAATCGGTCCACAAATCCAACGGCGTGTTTTTCATCGTTGCGCTGACGGTGACCAAATGCCCGTGCGCATCGACGCCTTTGAGATGCCCGGCCATTTCGCGGGCCCAGGCGATCGGTTCTTCGATGTACGTGAATTTCGCGAGATCGATTTCGTTCATCAATTCCCACGAGAGGAGCGCCGGCGACGAGCCCCAGCGCGCGGCGGAATACGAGAGCAGACGTTTGAACTGTCCCTTCGCGCGGTAGTTGGTGAAGAATTCGTCGGGCCGGCCGCAGGGGCCGCCGTTCATCGAGTTATAAGGCGAATCGCCCCAGTTGCCTTGCGTCATGCCGTGGAAAGTGAAGCAGAAGATGATGCGCACGCCTTTTGTTTCGGCGTAGTTGAAGAGTTCGTCGATCTGTTCGGCTACGTCGAGGTCGTAGCTGCCGGGATCGCTTTTGCGTTCAAGGTTCAAGCCCCACGGGCAGAGCCAAACGCGGACAGCATTGGCGCCGTAATCGTGCATTTTGTCGAGGTATGGGCGCCAGTCGCGCGTCCAGCAGACGTTTTGGCCGAAGACGAAGAACGGGTCGCCGTTGCTCAATTCGAACTGGCGCGGATCGCGTTTGGAGACGCGCACGTTGCCGCCGAGGCGGCCGGGAAGCGCGGTGTTTTTGCGTTCGGGGAGGACGATCAGTTTTCGTTCTTCGGTGCGCACTTCGCCGGCGTTGTTGCGGACGTAAATTTGCAGCGTGTATTGGCCGGTTTCCAGCGGCGTGAAGCGAATGCCCCACACGGGCAGCAGCCGCGTGGACTGCACGCGCAATTTCGCGATCTGTTCGAGTTTTTTCTTCTGCTCTTCTTCGCGCTTTTTGACTTCGGCGATTTTCGCGGGATCCGTTTCTTCCTGTTTGGGCGGCTCTTTCTTTTCGGCATCCGGAACGGCACCATCTTTCGACGCAGAGTCCGTGGCGTTGGCCGCTCGATTGCCTCGGCCTCGCCCGCCGCCGCGCCGCGCGCCGCCGGCGCCTTGCCGCTGCGGCGTGTCGATCGGGCCCCACAGCGGCGGGTTGGCTTCGCCTTCGTTTTCGGCGAGCACATCTTTGGGCGCGGCCATCCAATCTTCAAAAAACGCACGCACGTCCAGCGCTTTGCCCGACGGCGAATAGACGCGCATGCCGGCGGCGATGTCGTTGGCGTCGAAGAAATCGCGGTAGCTGGCGCGGAAGAAAACGTGCGCGTCGATGCCTTGATACTGCGCGATGGTTGTGGGAATGCCGGATACGCCGAGCAACTCGGGGCGCCATTCGCGATGGACCAGCGAACCGGAGGGCATGAACGGCGTCTCGTCGGGTTCGGCGCGCAAGTTGTCGATCAGCACCGAGCCGCTCGATTCGCCGTTCGTGAAAATCAGCAGGCAGATGCGCTGGACGAATTGCAGATTCACCGGCGGCGCCGTGTATTCCCATTTGCTCTTTTCGTTTTTCCACGTGTTGCCGGTGAGCGGAATGCGGAAGCTCTTGTTCAGGCCTTTTTTTAAGTCGTAGGACTTCGATTCCTGCAAGATGTCATGCGGTCCGCAGGTGATCGAGAGCGCCAGCGAGAATTTGTCCGACGGCGCGGTGAAATCGATCAGCAGCGCGGCGGCGTGGGAGAGGTCCATCGAGACGTCGCGGCGCACGTTGAATTTGCCGGTTTTGCCTTTGCCGCGCAGCGTAATCTTGAGCGCCTTCTTGCCTTGCGTCGCGCCTTCTTCGACGTACTGAGCGGTGCCTTCGTCGTCGGCGGAATCGAAGGCCCAGACGGTGTGCTCGGGGCCTTCGAAGCCGTCGATCAGGTAGCCGTGTTCGGCGACGGGCAGGTCGCTCTTGGGCTTTTCCTTGACCGCATCGTCGCCTTTGTCGGTGTCGCCGCCTTTCGTGTCGCCGCTCGCCGTTGCGCTGGCGGGCGTTTTCGCCGGCGTCGCGGAAGTGGTTGTCACCGTCGTGACAGGCGCTTCGCGCTCGGTGGAATTTTCCTGGTGTTCGCAACTGGCGAACGCCAGCAGCGCGAGGATGGCAAAAGCGAGTGAGAACAGCGGGCGGGAAGTTGTAGGCATGACAATTACGATAAGACAGAAGCGGCGGGGAGTGAAGCGCAATTTCCGGAGGGTTACTTCGCCGGACAAGTGATGGCTTGAGCGCGCCTTGCATCAAATGTCAACGGCGTTGTGCAGCAAAACCGCTTGAAATCGTATGCGGCGTGAATCATCTTAAGGGCGAGGATCGCCTATCTATGGTTGCGAACGTCAGACAACTAGCCCGCTGGCAGCTTTGGTGCGTGCACCGGCTGTGGTGGCGCCTCGCAGCCTCGCTGCTGATGATTCCGGTAATCGGCTTGACGCTGCTGCGGCTCGGTGTGGACGACGGCGAACGAAATCTCGCGCAATCGCGAAAAACGCTGGCCGCGTTGCGTGCGCAGCCTGTGCCGGACGAGGAAAACGCGGCTGTTTTTTATGAGCGCGCGCACGAATTGATGCTGAAGGCATTTCCCGCCGACGCCGATGGGGAACACCCGCGCGCGATGAGTTTCGATTCACCCGATACGCCGGAGACGCGCCAAATGGTGGCGCGTATGAAGCCGGTGATTGACGCCATTGAGCAGGGAAACAAATGCGCAAAATGCTATTTCGCGCATGCCGGCGAGGGAGATTCGTTCCTATTTGGATTGAGCAATGACGCGCAACTCGGCGAGGCGACCAAAAAACTATGTGACCTGAATGCACTGGAATCGCTTGCGCGCGCCCAAGGGCGCTGGGGCGAGCACCGCGCGGCGGCGCACAATTTGGCGCTGATGCGCGGCGTGTGCGCTCACTGGGATTCGCAGCATTATGGATTTCCGATCGTGGGATCCTTCCTCGACTACAACATCCAGGCATTGCAGCAAATCGCGCTGATTTCGACGCCGCGAACCGTGGAGGAGGCGCGCATTTACGTGGATTCATTGTGCGGCGAGCGGATGCCATATGAGGATTTTCTTCAGACAGCCGAGGAGCGAGTTTGGGCGGCCGCGCTTGAGGTTGATTGTAAGTTTGCAGCGGGCTATCCGCCGGGAATGTCCGCCGGCGGCTGTGTCTTTCCGGCGAATGCGCTGGAATGGCTGGCGTTCTGGGCGGATGAGGCGCTGATGCAAAGTCATTATGCGCAGCAATACACGCGCGAGCGGCGCGAGTTTGTTTCGAGCGCCCAGAAGGTGCTCGCGGAAATCAAGCTCAATGGGATTCCCGCGCGGCGCGAATGGCCAAGCGGGGAGAGAATGTTTGACTTCAAGCGCAATGCTGACGCGAAGTACTTTGAGTGTGAAGAACTGCTGAGCCGCGCCCTGTGGGACGAAATCGATCTTGCGCAAAACAGCGAGCGCATTCGCTGCGCCGAAACTGCGTTTGCGGCGCTTGCGTTTCGAATCAAATATGGGCGCGACATTCGAACGCTCGATGAACTTGTGCCAGAGTTCATGGCGGCGATTCCGGCTAGCGTTGTGCCGCCGCGCAAGCCACAGCATTTGAGCATTGCGGGTGAGGGGCCCAAGGAGGGCGACGACCCATACGACGAGCTGATCATTCCCGTCGGCTCGCTCGTGATCGAAAGCGCCTTGAATGGCCAGGTGTGCAAGACGTACATTGAGAAGGACGGAACGCGCAACGAGATTCGCTACGACTGTCGCTTTTATTTGCCGCCAATGAAAGGCAAAGTAAAGCCATGAGCGCAATGTATTCAGACGCACCAACGAACATTCGAAACGCGCGTAATATCCGGCGTCGTCGCGCTTAAATTAATTGAGGGGATTCCATGACAAAAAGCTGTCTGGCAGGTGCCGTGTCGCTTATTCTCGCGCTGCATCACGCAAACTGCGCCGAACCCGATGCCGCGCTGTCACTCGACCTTGGTTCCGGCGTCAAACTCGAATTCATTCTGATTCCCGGCGGAAAATTCACGCAAGGTTCGCCGGCCGCCGAAGCCGGACGCGGCGACGATGAAACGCAGCGCGAGGTCACGCTCACGCACGCGTATTACATGTCGAAGTTTCCGGTCACCGTCGGGCAATTCGCGCGCTTCATCGACGATTCGAAATATATCACAGAAGCGGAGAGCGGGCCGTCCGGCGGATTTGGATTCGACGGCAAAACGCTGGTTCAGAAAAAAGAATATACGTGGCGCAATCCCGGCTTCACGCAGAACGACGCGCATCCGGTGTCTTTGGTGAGTTGGAACGATGCGACAGCGTTTTGCGACTGGCTTTCGAAAAAATCAGGGAAGACGATCAAGCTGCCTACCGAGGCGCAGTGGGAATTCGCCTGCCGCGCGAATTCAGCGACGCGCTACTATAATGGTGACAAAGACGAGGATATGGGCGAGATTGCGTGGTTCAAAAAGAACGCGGAAGGCGGCACGCACCCGGCCGGTTCGAAGAAACCCAACGGTTTTGGACTTTTCGATATGTGCGGGGGCGTGTATCAATGGTGCCGCGATTGGTATGGTCCTTATGCGCCCGGCCCGGTGAACGACCCGCAGGGCCTGGTGCTGGTTGAGAACACGGGCGAGAAAATGCGCCGAGTGCTGAGGGGCGGCTCGTTTTTGAAAGACGCAAAGCAGTGCCGTTCGGCGGCGCGTTATCGGAACGATCCGAAGAGCCGCAATGCGGACAACGGATTTCGACTGGTGCTCGAACTGGGAGATTAACGCATGGCTTCAGTGGGATCGGCATACTTTGCCTGGATGGCCGGCAGCGGGTGCTGCTGCTTTCTATTCGTGATCGTAGTCGCCTTTATCGTCTGGAAGATGATCTCGCGCAGAAAGACGCCGCCGCCCGCGGCGTTCACCGACAACCGCCCGATTGCCGCCGGCGTTGCTGGCGCGCCTGCCGTGGGACGCATGGCGCAATACGGAAATATTATTTCGGATATTTCCGACGAAGGCTTTTACATTTTTAATCAATACCTCACGCCTGGCTCGATGGTTCATTACCGTTACCGTACCGATGGCGGCTGGGTCACGCGCAGCGTGCCGTATCAACCCGGGCCGAAAGGCCACTTCGTGTACCTCGGCAGCACGCCGCAGGATTTGCAGGTCACCGACGTGGTTCCCGCCGGCACCGGCGCCGACGCGCCGGAAGACCCGATGCGAACGATGATCGTGCCGACGGCGACGGTACCGCAGCGCCGCGTTGAAGCGCCGGTGGACGATCGCCCTTCGCCGCCGCCGGCCGCTGCCGCGGGGAATTATCCGTCGGCGTATTAACGGCTTTCACGCCAAGGCGCAAAGATTCGCGAAGTTCGCAAAGACGACTGCAGGAGTTTCCTTTAGAATTCCTTTGCGCCCTTTGCGTATTTTTCTTTGCGACTTTGCGTGAAAAAAATGAGCTCGCCCAGTTCGCTCCCTGATTTTGCCTACGTTACGCCCATCGTCTTCGGCGGATTCGAAGGCGCGCGCTACCGCGGCGGGCGCACGCAGCGGCTGCTGGCGCGCGGCTTCGAGCATGTCACGGACGCTTCGGTGCTCGATCAGGCGCAATTGTCCGCGGCGGTGGCGCGCGCGGGCGCGCACGTCTGGCTGGTGCGCGCGGGCACGATGCCGCACAACCTCGCGCATTGGTTTTTGCCGCGGGCGAATGGACGTCCGCTCTGCGCGTTCGGCATTCCGCATCCCATTTTCACGCCGGACACGCCGCGCGCCAATGAACTGTTGCAGGACGGATTGCAAAATGAATGGGCGCGGCTTGAGAGTGAATACGCGCTGTGGAACGCGCTGCAAACGGAGACGGGCGGGAATTTTTCGGAGCTTCTAAATTTCCACGAGTATTGCCCGCGCATTGCAAGCGTGCTCATTGATTCGCGACTGACCTGCGATTTGGCGGCGAAATTAAAGCGCGGTTGCGAGCTCGAATTCGCGCTGCGCGAATTGCTGTGTGAAGCCAAGCCGCGCTGCGTGCGTTTGCCGCATCTGGACGTAATCGACGATCCGGCGCTGCGCGTCGCGCAAGTGGTGACCAGCCGCCAGCGCGGCGGCGCGGAACGCATCGCGCTGGATTTGACGCGCGAATTGCCGCGCTGGCGCGTACGGACGATGTACTTTGCACTGGGCGCGCCGACGCGCGCGGCGTTCGACGCGCCCGAAGAACTCGTGACGTTTCCGCCGGGAAAAAATCGCGCCGAGCATCTGCGCAATTTCGCAGCGACAGCCGTGGCAATGGGGTGCGACGCAGTGCACGCGCATTTGCTCTCCGCTGACGATATGGCGCTGGTTGGCGAACAGGATATGCCGCTGATTGCGACGGTTCACAACGCTCGCCCCGGCTGGCCGCCGGGCTTCGTTGGAACGGCGGCCGTCCAGCCGTCGTCGGAATTTCGCGAAACGGTTCGCGTCCAAAACAAGCCCGCGGATTCCGCTTCAACGCTTCCCGGCGTCACGCTTCTTGCCGCGTGCGCGCAAGCCGTTGAACGCGATTTGAGGGACGCAAAATTCAAACTTCCGGTGCGCACGGTCTGGAACGGCATCGATGCCGGCGCGTTCGCCGAGGCGCCGGAGCTCGCCGCGCAGGCGCAGCGGCTGCGCGAGCGGCTTGAATTTTCGGCGACCGACTTTGTGCTGCTGGCATTGGCCAATCCGCGTCCGCAGAAGCGGCTGGAACGCCTGCCGGCGGTGTTGAGCGCGCTACGCGATTTATTTTCGCGGCGCGAAATTGACCGCGACGTCAAGCTGGTCATCGCGGGCGAGCCGTCGCGCGGCAGCGAAACGGCGGCGCGCTGCGCGGGGGAATTGCGCGCGAAGATCGAAAAATACGACGTGGCGGAGCACGTGCGGCTGATCGGCACGAGCGATCATGTCGGCGCGCTGCTGCACGCGTGCGACGCGCTCGTGTCGCTCAGCGCGTGGGAGGGCTTAAGCCTCGCACACCTCGAAGCGCTCGCGGCCGGGCGGGCCGTTGTTGCGACGGACGCGGGCGGGACGGCGGAGATCGCGCGCGATTTTGCGGAATTGACGCTCGTGCCGCTCGAAGCGCCTGCGGAGTTGGTTGCGGAAAAGCTTGCATTGATTGCTGAGCGTGCCGAAGTGGAGCGCCGGCTTCCAGCCGGCTCGGCCGCCGTGGAACGGGCCCGCTGGAAGCCGGCTGTTCAGAGCTTTGCGCTTCATGCGATGGCCTCGCGCTACGCGTCGCTTTATCCGCGCGCGATTGAAGCGGCCGCACTACAACGTCGTCGTCCCGCCGGTGAGAGCGTCGTTTCGATGGGTGGCCCACCCCAGATGGGTGGGTCGCGAAGCGACAAGAAGCCCCTCCCTGAACTCACGCATTCCACTCGACTACACCGTTCAGGAGAAGCTTCTTGCGCCTACGGCGCCCACCCCGCTGGGGTGGGCCACCCGGCTCCCGGCGTCTGGCTGATCGCGAACAATTTCTCAACCGGCGGCGCGCAATCGAGTGCGCGGCGTTTGCTGCTGGGCATGCACGCGCGCGGCATTCGCGTTCGCGCGGCAACGCTTCAGGAGCGCGAAGACGATCCGACGCCGGGACTGCGCGCGCTGCGCGAAAGCGGTGTGCCGGTCTTCATTCCGAAAATGCGCTCCGCCGATCCGATCGACGCGGCGCAGCAGATTCTGGAACGCATCGACGGCGACCGGCCGCGCGCGATTTTGTTCTGGAACGTCATTGCGGAGCACAAGATCTTGCTCGCCGACGCGATCATAGATATTCCCATCTACGACGTCAGCCCGGGCGAAATGTTTTTCGATGCACTCGACGCCTATTTCGCGAAACCGCGTCCCGGATTACCATATCGCTGCGCCGCTGAATACGGCGCGCGGCTGGCCGGTGTGATCGTGAAGTATCGCGGCGAAGAGAAGCGCGCGGCAGAATTATTGCACACGCCAACGCACGTGATTTCGAACGGCCTGCCGCTGGGTGAATGGAATGCGCGGGCGCGCGAAGCCGACGGCCGCGTTGTCATCGGCACATCGGCGCGGATTTCGCCGCAAAAGAAATTGGAGGAACTGCTTTCGGCGCTGCGCATCGCCGCGCCGAACTTGCCACCGCACGCGCTACGTATCGCCGGGAGCGCAGAAGCTGGCGCGGCTGATTATGCTGATCGGCTTCGAAAATATGGCGCCGATTTGTGCGTGGAATGGGTGGGCCAGTTTCAATCGTCTTCGGAATTCCTCGCGGGCCTCGATATTTTCGCGATGATTTCGGAACCGGCTGGTTGTCCAAACGCGTCGCTTGAAGCGATGGCTGCGGCGCTACCGATTGTTGCCACCAATTACGGCGGCGTGTCGGAGCAAATCGAAGAGGGCGTGACAGGGCGACTTGTTCCGCGCGGTGACGTGCGAGCATTCGCTGCAGCGCTCGTGGAATTGGCGCGCGACGAGAAGAAGCGCCGCGAATTTGGCGCGGCCGCGCGCGTTCGCGCGGCGGGGCGATTCAGTATCGAGCGCATGGTCGATGATTACGTGAATCTGTGTGGGTTGCGTTGCGGCGGGTGACCCATTCAGAAACGGGCCGGCGGGACGCCGGCAATACAGGCCTTGGCGCTTGAAATCGTTTGAAGATTAATAAAATACGAGCATCCATTTTGTATGCGCAATATTACCGCGGCGTCATGCGCCGTGGAAGGTCGTGGCGCAGCGGCCATTCGGGAAGTAATATGGCGGGACTCACCAAACACAGGGGAATGCAATGAGCGGTGTCGATGTCGGCAAAATCAAAGAGCAAGTCGTCCAACATTCCGAATTAATTGAGCAAGCTGTTGCCGAAGTCCGCAAAGTCCTGGTGGGCCAGGATCAAATGGTGTCGCGCCTGCTGATCGCCCTGCTCACCGGCGGCCACGTGCTGCTGGAAGGTGTGCCCGGCCTCGCGAAAACCACCGCGATCAAGGCCCTGGCCGGCGCGATGCACTGCAAATTCAACCGCATTCAATTCACGCCGGATTTGTTGCCCGCGGATTTGATCGGCACGCTGATTTACAATCCGCGCGAAGGCGCATTCACCACGAAGAAAGGGCCGATCTTCGCCAATCTGATTCTCGCCGACGAAATCAATCGCGCGCCGTCGAAAGTGCAATCCGCGCTGCTCGAAGCGATGCAGGAACATCAGGTCACCATCGGCGACCAAACCTACCCGCTCGAAGAACCGTTCCTCGTCATGGCCACGCAGAATCCCATCGAGCAGGAAGGCACTTATCCGCTGCCCGAAGCCCAAGTGGACCGCTTCATGCTGAAAGTTGTCGTCACCTATCCGAGCAAAGCTGAAGAGCGCAAAGTGGTAGACAATATTCTTGAAGACGTGCGGCGCGAAGTGAAACCGGTGATCGAGCCGGCACATCTGCTGGCCATGCGCAAGACCGTCGGCGCAATTTACATGGACGACAAAGTTAAGGAGTACGTGATCGAGATCGTCAGCGCCACGCGCCGCCCTGCGGAGCACAAGCTGGCGGACCTCAAGCCGCTGATCGAATACGGCGCATCGCCGCGCGCGACCATTAATCTGTGCCTCGCCGCGCGCGCCAACGCGTTTCTCGCGCGGCGCGGTTACGTGACGCCGCAGGACGTAAAAGAAATCGCGTTCGACGTGCTGCGCCATCGCGTGATTTTGACGTACGAGGCCGAAGCCGAAGAAATGACGCCGGAGAACGTGGTGAAGAAAGTGTTGGACACGATTCCCGTGCCTTAACGGACAGTGCTGAGTGCTGAGTCCTGAGTGCTGAGTAACAGCGAGGCTTGCGCTTCGCGCTCGCGCGATGGCGATCACTCAGGACTCAGGACTCAGGACTGGACCCGATGCAAGACGTATCCGAATTACTGAAAGAAGTGCGGCGGATTCAGATCTTCGCCAACCGCCAGGTGAACGACATCCTGGCGGGCGAATACGTCACGGCGTTCAAAGGGCGCGGGATGGAGTTTGATTCGGTGCGCGAATACGTGCCGGGCGACGAGATTCGCAACATCGATTGGAACGTGACCGCGCGCTCCGGAATCCCGCACGTGAAAAAGTTTCACGAGGAACGCGAATTGACCGTGATGCTGGCCATCGACGTGTCGGCGTCGGGCGAATTCGGCACGGTGAACAAAAGCAAGCTCGAAGCGGCGGTGCGCATGGCGGCGCTGTTGATGTTCGTCGCGTTGAAGAACAACGACAAACTGGGCCTGGTTTTGTTTGCCGACGACATCGTCGAATACGTGCCGCCGCGCAAAGGCCGCGGGCGCGTGCTGCGCCTCATTCGCGATTTGATGAACGTCAAAACGATTCGCAAAACGGCGGACATCGCCAAGGCGCTCGAATTTGTAGGGCGCGTGCAGCGGCGCAAATGCGTCTGTTTTCTGCTCAGCGATTTTCAAGGCGCGGATTGCGCGCGCGCTCTGGCCGTTGCCAATCAGCGGCACGATTTTGTGGCGGTGAAATTGTACGACCCGTGCGAACTGACGCTGCCGGACGTGGGATTTATCACATTGCAGGACGCCGAAACCGGCGAGTTGGTCGAATTGGACACGCGCCATCCGCAGGTGCGGCTGTTGTTTGCACGCAATTCAAAAGCGCGCGGCGAATGGCTTGAAAGCGCACTGCGGCGCTCGTCGATCGACCGGCTGGATATTGGCACGGATTTGAACGACAAGGGCTACGCGCAATCGTTGCAGCGGTTTTTTAAAATGCGGGAGCGGCGGCAGAGATAATAGTTTCAGGGTTTCAGGGTTTCAGAGTTTGAACGCGGTACGATATTTATTGAGGGGATGGGCGTGGGCGAGTGCGCTGACGATTCTCTTTCTCAGCGGCTGCAACAACACGCCCGCGAAAACGCCGGCGAAGGATGCTGGCGTTGAAGGGCTCGAGAGGACCGTTGAGAAGGGGGCGGTTAGCTTAACCGCGCGCGTGACGCCGAAGCAGCCGCGGCTTTCGGACACGATCACCTTCGATTTAATCGTGCGCAGCGATCCGGAAATTGAGATCATGCCGCCCACGTTTGGAAAGGGCGTACACGAATTCACGATCCGCGATTTCGTGAAATTGGAAGAGAAATTCGAAGACGGAAAGCGCGTGCGCCGTTTCCGCTACAAGCTCGAAGCGGAGCAGGCCGGCACGCTGCTGATCCGTTCGCAGCAGATTGAATACGTCGATAAGCGTTCGCCGCAAAAAAACGGAAAGCGCACGTTCATCGCCAGCCCGCCGCTGGAGATTGAAGTCACGTCGGAACTGGGCGACAACAAGCCCGATCTTAACGACCTCGCGCAGATGGCCGATCCCGTGCCGCTGCAAACGCGTTGGACGGACGCGGTCTGGCGCATCGTCATCATTGGCGGAATCGTTGGCTTGATTTGTGTCGCGATTTTAGCGCGGATGCAGATGCGCAAGAAGAAGGAAGCCGCGGTCGTGATCCTGACTCCGGAAGATATCGCCCGCAAGGAATTGGACGCGCTGCTCAAGGAAAAGCTCGCCGAGCGCGGCGAATTTCAGAATTTTTACGTGCGGCTGACGGGCATCGTGCGGCGCTACATCGAGCGAAAGACCGGCATTCATGCGCCCGAACAGACCACGGAGGAATTCTTGCGCGACCCGGCGACGCGGCGAACTTTCCCGTTCGAACGCGCCGAACGGCTGGGCCATTTTTTGGAAGCGGCGGACATGGTGAAGTACGCCGCGGTGAAACCGGGCGAGCGCGAATTGTCGGAGTCGGTCGAGCGAGCGCGCGAGTTTATTGGAATGCAATCGGTGCTGGCGCCGATGCCTTCTGTCGCAATGGCGTGATCCAGAGCCGCGCACGTTAGTAAGCGGCAAATGTAGCCGCTTACTGACGTGCGCGGCTCTGAAATGTTGGACCTAAGCAATGGGTGGTTTTCGATTCTTCTCTCCGCATTGGCTGATCTTTTTGCCGGTGGTGGCGCTGGCGGCGTGGCGCGCGTGGCATCCGCGGCTGCGCGCGGCAGCGCTGTATTCGAACGTGGCGGATTTGAAGCGCCTGCCGGTCACGTTTGCACAGCGCGTCAAACGGCTGCTGCCGTGGACCAGTCTGTTAGGTTTGGTGCTGCTCACGTTCGCGCTCGCCCGCCCGCAGATGGGCAAATCGGAATCGCGCGTGAACACTGAGGGCATTGCCATCGAATTGGCGATCGACGTGTCGGGTTCGATGGAGGAGGCGCACGATTTTGTGCTCGGCGAAAAATCGGTGAGCCGCATCGCGGCGGTGAAGTACGTCGTGGATGCGTTTATTAATGGGTCGAAGGAGTCGAAATTGAGCGGCCGGCCCAACGACCTGATCGGTTTAGTCGCATTCGGCGGATTCGCCGACAGCCGCTGCCCGCTGACGCTCGATCACGGCGCGCTCACCGAGGCCTTGCGGCAATTGGAAGTGCCCAAGCCGATCTACGACCGTGCCAGCGGCGCGATCATGAACGGCGAGGAACTGCAAACCGCCATTGGCGACGGGCTGCTGGCCGGCGCGGACCGGCTGAAGAATGTGAATGCGAAAAGCAAAATCCTGATTCTACTGACCGACGGAGACAACAACCTCGGCAGCGACCCGCGCGAAGCGGCGAAGGCCGTCGAAGCGCTCGGCATCAAAGTCTATACGATTTGCATCGGCACCAACGATCCCGTGCCGGTCGTCGGGAAAGATCCCATCTTCGGAGTCGAAAGAATGGTTGGCAGCCAGGTCTTTCCCATCGACGAAAAGCTGCTTCAAGACATCGCCGACACCGCGCACGGAAAATATTTTCACGCCTACGGCACCGACGCGCTGACAAGTGTATATGCCGAAATCGATAAGCTTGAAAAAACGAAAGTCGAAGAGACGAAGTACACCGATTACACTGAATACTTCGGCGTGCCGGCGATTGCGGGTTTGGCGCTGCTGCTGGGCGCGCTGGTGTTGAGTTCGACGCGATTTCGGGCGATGCCGTGAACGGCAGGAGTTAGGAGATAGGAGTTAGAGCGGAGAATGAATTTTCAGCAACCGGAAGCACTTTATTTGATATTGCCGCTGACGATCGCGGTGTTGGCGCTCATGCTTTACGCGCGCGCGAACCGCCGCCGAGCAGCGCGGGCGTTTGCCGATGCCGCCATGTCTCCGCGCGTGCTGCCGGCGGAGAACAGCGCGCGGTTCTGGTGCAAGACGGCGTTGTGGGGAGCGGCGCTGATTTTCACGCTTCTGGCCATCGCGCGGCCGCAGTGGGGCGAGATTGTCGAGGAAGTGAAGATCAAAGGCAGCGACTTGTACATCATGATCGACGTGTCGCGCTCGATGCTCGCGACGGACGTTCCGCCGAGCCGGCTTGAACGCGCCAAGGCCGATGTCTCCGGGCTGCTCAGCCGTCTTAAAGGAGAGCGCGTTGGACTAATTGCGTTCGCGGGGCACGCGGCGATTCTGAGTCCGCTGACTGCGGACTATGCGTTTTTTCGCGCGCGGCTGGCTGAACTGGGTCCGAACAGCGTCGATCGCGGCGGCACGGCGATCGGCGACGCGATTCGCAAAGCGCTGAGCGTGCTGCCTGAAGCGCCGGACCGCGATCAGGCGCTGCTGCTGATCACCGACGGCGACGATCAGGAATCGGAGCCGCTGAAGGCCGCGGCGCTCGCCGCCGAACGGCACATCGCGATTTTCACGGTGGGCTTGGGCGATCCGAACGAAGGCGCGCTGGTGCCCGACAAAGAGGGCAAGGGCCATTTCATGACGTATGAGGGGAAAAATGTCGTGAGCAAAATGGACGACGAACTGCTGAGCAAGATTGCGCTGGAAACCGGCGCCACGTATGTGCCCGCGCGCACGAAGGCCTACGATTTGGGCAAATTGTACGAAGAGAAGTTGTCGCAGTTGCGCGGCGAATACGCGAAGGAGCAGAAGCGCACGCGCCAAGCCGAGCGTTTCGAAATTCCGCTAGCGCTGGCCTTGATTTGTTTCACGCTGGAGTTGTTGATTCGGCCGTATCGGCAGAAAAACGGAGCCATGGATGAGGCGCAAATAAAAAGGCGAAGCGGACCGAAGCCGCTGGCCGCGGCTCTGGCTGTGGCGCTGGCTTGCATTGGATTCGGCGCGCAAGCCGCGGATGCGCGCGATTTGGTCAACGAAGGTTTGAAGCTTTATTCGAAGCAGGATTTTGACGGCGCTGGCGAGAAATTCAGCGAAGCCGAAAAAGCCGCGCCGGAGCGCGACGTGCTCGAAGCCGCCGCGCGCGCGGCATTCGATGCCGGCTGCGCGTTTGAAAAAAAGGGCGACACAGAGAAGGCAGTCGAAGCGTACAAAAAGGCCGCGCTGGCGCGCGACCGTGCGCTGGCGGCATCGGCGGATTTTAACCTCGGAGAGATCAGCGCCAACGCCGCGAAGGAATTGGCCGGCGCTCAGCCGGAAGGCGTTCCACCGGAGAAGCGCAAGGCAGTCATCGACAAACTGCTCGAAGCGGTCGGGCATTATCGAAACTGTCTGGAGATTCAGCCGGAGCACGCAGCGGCGCGAAAGAACATCGAACTGATCCGTCAGTGGATCAAACTGTATTCAAACGTCTGGGCGCTGCTTGACCGCAAGAAGCGCCGCGACGACATGAACCTGCTGCAATTTCTGGAATTTCTCGCGCACGACGAGCGGCAATTGCGCTCTGGCGCATTGGCGCTGGGCGAGTACGGCAGCGCGGACGATTTTGCGGAACTCAAGCGCGCGCAGGACGAATTGAGCGAGGAGATCGAGCCGCTCAAGGAGAAGATCGAGAAGGATGCGATCAGCACGTCGCAATTAATGGGCGGCGCGGCGCCGGCGCCGAATTCGGAAGAGGCGAAGAAAAAAGCGGAGGCGGTGAAAAAACTCAAGGAACTGGCCGACACCGCTGGCGAAAAGATGCGCGCGGCGTCCTACAGTTTGGACGGCAGCCGCTACGATGACGCCGCGGCGCAGCAGAAAGAAGCGGCCGCGACGTTCGACACGATCTGGGAATCGCTGGCGCCGTTTCAGGCGGCGTTGGCTCGCAACATGAACGACGAGACGCGGGTCGTCGATGCGTTGAAAGACAGCGACACAGCGGAACCGGCGAAAAAGGACGCGGCGAAAATAGACCAGGCCGCGAGGAACGATGAATCCACTAAGAGAAATGAGGCTGCGAGAAACTTTGATGAGCTGGCGAAGGCACAAATCCCCACGCCAGAACTGGCCGAACTGCAAAGCGACGCGGCGCGGCGAACGATGCTGATGAAATTCCGCGCGGCAACAGAAATGGCGGAACTGGAGAAAAACGCGCCGAAGGCCGACGAAAAGGCGAAGGAAAAAGAGAAGGAGTGGCTGACGCTGGACGACGTGAAACGCGAAGAAGCGAAGAAAAGAGCTGAAGAAGAAAAAAAGAAGCGCGAAGAGGAATTGAAGAAAAACGGCGCGGCGCCGGACGCAAAGAAGGACGAAAAAGAGGAGGACAAGCCACCTTCGCCCGAGGAGATCAAGAAGGGATTGGAAAAGGCGATCGAGCTTGCGCCCAAAGCTGTGGAGCGGATGAATGCGGCGGCGGCGCATTTAAAGAAGGAGGAGCGCGCGGGCGCGCTGCCAGATGCCGAAGAGGCGAAGAAGATTTTGCAGGAAATCATGGACGCTCAGCCGAAGCAAAAAAAGAAGGACCAGAAGCAGAACGAAAAGCAGAACCAGCAGAACCAGGAGAAGAACGAGCAGCAGAAGAAAGACGAAGAGAAGAAAAAGCAAGACCAGCAAAAGAGGGACGACGAGAAAAAGAAAGAAGACCAGAAGAAAAAGGACGAGGAAAAGAAGAAAGACGAGGAGAAGAAAAAAGACGAGCAGAAAGATCAGCAGAAGAAGGACGAGCAAAACAAAGACAAACAGGAAAAACAGGAGCAGGGCGCGAAGGCGCAGCCGATGACGAAGGAGCAGGCTGAGGCGATGCTGCGGAAAGTGCGCGAACGCGAATTGGATCATCGCAAGAAAAAGCAGGACGAGCAGGACGCGATCATGAGCCGCCTGCGGGGTGTGGAGAAAGATTGGTGAAAACCGCGCGCGAAGCTATTTGCAGGCGGGACGCCTGCGCTACGAGACTGGTGCTGGCGTGCGTGTGCGCGGCGGCGCTGCCGCGCGCGCTTGCCGGCGAGCCATCGGTCCAGGCAGAGCTTGCGGCAAAGCAAGTCTTTGAAGGCGAAAGCGTGGGCTATGAAGTGCGCGTGTCGGACATGAAAGAAGCGGCAGTGCCGGACCTCACCGACATCAAAAAGGATTTCGAGGTCGCGACTGCCGGGCGGTACGAATCGTCGCAGAATTTCTTCGACGGACGAAAATGGACGTCGAGCGTCAGCACGTCGTTCCGCTATCAGCTCACGCCGAAACACTCGGGCAGCGTGACGGTCCCGGCCCCGTTTATTATGCTGGACGGCAAAAAAATCTCCGGCCAGCCGCTGCCGCTGCGCGTCATCGCTGACGAGCAGCAGGACATCGTCCTTGTCAAAATCGAAACGTCGCGCCAGCGCGTCGCGCCGTACCAGCCGTTCGACGTAATTTTGAAAATTTTGGTCAAGCCGCTGCAGCTCGACGACCGCGACCCGGTCCAGTTTCAACCGCGCTTGCAGTTCAACTGGATCAATCCGCCGGCAGGAGTGAACGCGAAAACCACATTCGTCGAATGGCTCGACCCGCTGCTTTCGCGCAACAACACCGGTTTTGTGTTCGAGGTCAACAACCAGAGTTTCGCCTTCAACCTCTATAAGGGGCGCGAGCAGCGCAAGGGGCTCGACGGGAAGAATTACAATTATTTTGTATACGAATTGAAGCGCACGTTCTTCGCCACGCGCGCGGGGAAATTCGAATTCGGGCCGGCCACGATCAAAGGACAATTCGTCGATGGTGTGGACATGGCGAAGCGCCAGTATTCCAACCGTGCGCTGGTCGCGGTGGCGTCAGCCGTCAGCGTCGAAGCCGTGCTGCCCGAACCGCGGCCGGCGGATTTCAACGGCTGCTACGGGCGTTACCATCTGCGGGCGTCGGCGAATGCGACCGATTTGCGCGTCGGCGATCCGCTCACGCTGAAATTGGATTTTGAGCGCACGGCCAATGCGGGGCTGCTTGAAGAAGTGACCGCGCCCGATTTATCAGCGAACAAAGAACTCGCCGCCGATTTCACGATCGTGGACAAAGCGCCGCCGGGCCAGGCCAAGGGCGACGTGAAAACGTTCGCGTACGTGCTGCGCCCGAAAAAAGCGGGCGTGTCGATTCCGCCGATCACCGTGTCGGCGTACAACACCGACAGTGAGAAATTCGAGCCGCTGGTTTCGAACGCCGTCGCGTTGAACGTCACCGATGCGCCGCAGCTTCGCCCCGATGAACTGATCTCCGGCGCGCCGATTAATTCCGGCCATCGCATCACGGGGCGCGAGAAGGGCGTGTTTCAAAACATTGCCGAGCCGTCTGAAATCAGTGTCAGCGCGCTGCATCCGAATGAGTATTGGCTTGCGATTGCCGGCATGTGGATTGCGTACGCGGCGGGGGCGCTGGCGATTACGCTGCATCGGCGGCGCGCGGGCGACGCGGTTTTGCAGAATCGCTTGCGCGCGCGCGCCGAAGCGGCGGCGCAGTTGAGTGCGGCGCGCGCGGCGATGGCGCGCGGCGATCACAACGGCGCGGCTGAAGCAGTGGCGCATGCCCTCACCGCGCTGATCGGCAATTGGCGCGGCATTTCGCCGGCGGGGATGACGGCGCAAGATGCGGCGAAAGTGCTGGAGAAGAGCGGCGCGTCGAACGACACGCGCAACGAAACCGTGCGCGTGCTTGAAGCGATCGAGGCGTCGAAATACGGCTCGGTCGAGGGCATGCAGGCGGCGGCGATGGTGGAGTCGGCGGAGAAACTGGTCGCGCGGTTGCAGAGGGAGATGGGCGGCAAGTGCTGAGTGCTGAGTGCTGAGTCCTGAATACGAGAGTACGAGACTATGAGACTATGAGAGTATGAGAGTTGAGAGTATGCAGAACGACAAGTTGAAGCGAACCCCTCACCCCCGGCCCCTCTCCCCCAAGGGGAGAGGGGGGAACGGCGTCGCGTCATGTCGCGTCATAGTGCCTCTCGCACTCTCGTGCTCTCGTGCTCTCATTCTACTTTGCGCGGCGCTTTTCGCATCCGTCGCGTGCGCGTCGGAGGGCGGCGAGCGCGAGCGGGCGTTTGTGAAGGCGTTGGAGGCATTCGATGCGGCGAAGACACCGGACCAGTTTCGCGAAGTGTCGGGCGAGTTCGAAGCTCTGGTGTCGCCGGAGTATCGCAACGACGCGCTGTATTACAACATCGGCAACGCGCGCGTGAAGGCGGGTGATTACGGGCGCGCGATTCTGGCCTACCGCAAAGCGAAATTGTTTCGCCCGCGCGATCCGTGGTTGGAGGCGAATTTGACGCAGGCGCTCAACGCCGCGCCCGGGCGCGTGCCGGTCGAGCCGGAGGCGTGGTGGCATCGCATTTTGTTCTGGAGCGACTGGCTATCGGTGCCGGAGAAATTTCAGGCGACGCTGATGTTGTGGGCGCTGTGCGTGGCGCTCTTGTTTGCCGCCGTGATTTTTCGCAAACGGCGCTTGAATTGGGCCGGTGGTGCCGTGGCGCTCGTCGCGCTGCTGTTCAATGTGGACGCGGCGATGGCGAACAACGAACTGACCAACTCGCGGCGTGGTGTCGTTGTCGCGGAGACGACCGCACGCAAAGGAAACGGCTTGAATTGGGAGCCGGCGTTCGATCAGCCGCTGAAGGACGGCGCGGAGTTCACGATCGTGGAGCGGCGCGGGGATTGGGTGCTGGGACATTTCTACAACAGTGGCGACGCCTGGCTGCCGCAGAAGAATATTGCGGAGTAAAAAAAGTGCTGAGTGCTGAGGCGCCAGATTCGCTTTGTAGTTTCCCAAATTTCCGGAAAAAAGGCATTCGCTTCGTCCTACTTCGTCGCGATGACCAAACAATTGCGATGGTATGGCGCGTGAAAAATATCCGCGCGGATCTCGACCGAGAATCCTTCCTCTTTGAGCAGCGCTTCAACTTCCGGCAACAGGAACGTCAGGTAGTACATGATGAACGGCGGTTTGAGCAGCGTGTTGCGGATGCGCATGATGGCGTTGAACGCGCGCAGCACCAGATTCACGCGCGAGAAGCGCGGCGGGTGGGGCGCGGTAATGAAGGCGAAACGGCCGCCGGGCTTGAGGGCTTTGCGGACGTGGCGGAGGAAATTGCGCTG